>Ga0209812_10000925_pt1:0-2500 | contig 22988 bp, 18 predicted proteins | sample JI71714BDNA_FD_187502 | JGI IMG/M metagenome (GOLD analysis project Ga0209812, IMG submission 187502) | Wastewater effluent complex algal communities from Wisconsin, to seasonally profile nutrient transformation and Carbon sequestration -... | ecosystem: Engineered > WWTP > Effluent >...
CTACACTTCCACTTGATGCCTATCAAACGGCTGGTCTTGCCGTGACCTTACTTGCTTACGCAATGAGAGTACTCATCTTAAGGTTGGCTTCCCACTTAGATGCTTTCAGCGGTTATCCGTTCCACACATAGCTACCCAGCGTTTACCGTTGGCACGATAACTGGTACACCAGCGGTGTGTCCTTCCCGGTCCTCTCGTACTAAGGAAGGCTCCTTTCAATACTCTAACGCCTACACCGGATATGGACCGAACTGTCTCACGACGTTCTGAACCCAGCTCACGTACCGCTTTCATGGGCGAACAGCCCAACCCTTGGGACGTACTACCGCCCCAGGATGCGATGAGCCGACATCGAGGTGCCAAACCTCCCCGTCGATGTGAACTCTTGGGGGAGATCAGCCTGTTATCCCTAGAGTAACTTTTATCCGTTGAGTGACGACTTTTCCACTCAATATCGCCAGATCACTAAGACCGACTTTCGTCTCTGTTCGACTTGTAGGTCTCACAGTCAAGCTTCCTTATGCCTTTACACTCGAAGATCGATGTCTGACCGATCTGAGGAAACCTTTGTGCGCCTCCGTTACTTTTTAGGAGGCGACCGCCCCAGTCAAACTGCCCGCCTGAGATTGTTCCTTCACCGGCTTACGGTGTAAGGTTAGAGTTCTAGCTTTATCAGAGTGGTATCTCACCGACGGCTCCACAAATCCCGTAAGTTTTGCTTCAAAGCCTCCCACCTATGCTGCGCAAATAAAGCCCGAAATCAGTCTCAAGTTACAGTAAAGCTTCATAGGGTCTTTCTGTCCAGGTGCAGGTAGTCCGCATCTTCACAGACAAGTCTATTTCACCGAGTCCCTCTCCGAGACAGTGTCCAAATCGTTACGCCTTTCGTGCGGGTCGGAACTTACCCGACAAGGAATTTCGCTACCTTAGGACCGTTATAGTTACGGCCGCCGTTCACCGGGGCTTCGGTTATCAGCTTCGCTTTACAGCTAACCAACTTCTTTAACCTTCCGGCACTGGGCAGGCGTCAGCCCCCATACGTCGTCTTACGACTTAGCGGAGACCTGTGTTTTTGGTAAACAGTCGCTTGGACCTTGTTATTGCAACCTTAAAAAGGTACCCCTTCTCCCGAAGTTACGGGGTTATTTTGCCGAGTTCCTTAGAGAGGGTTATCTCGCGCCCCTTGGTATACTCTACCAACCCACCTGTGTCGGTTTCTAGTACAGGCATTTTTTGTTTAAGACAGTGCGAGCTTTTCTTGGAAGTATAACATCAGCTACTTTAATACCGTAGTATCTTGTACTCACGCCTCAGCTCAAGATATTTTCTCTATCTCTCAACACCTTGAACGTTTGAACCAATAACCAACATTTGGCTAGCTTAGCAACCTTCGTCCCTCGTTGTCAACAAAAAATGGTATAGGAATATTAACCGATTGTCCATCGACTACGCTTTTCAGCCTCGCCTTAGGTCCTGACTTACCCTCCGCGGACGAGCCTTCCGGAGGAAACCTTAGGTTTTCGGGGCATTGGATTCTCACCAATGTTTTCGCTACTCAAGCCGACATTCTCACTTCTATCTCGTCCACGCCCACTTACGTTAACGCTTCAACCTACCATAGAACGCTCCCCTACCGATATATAATATATCCCACAGTTTCGGCAGATTACTTAGCCCCGTTCATTTTCGGCGCAGGACTACTCGACCAGTGAGCTATTACGCACTCTTTAAAGGATTGCTGCTTCTAAGCAAACCTCCTGGTTGTCTAAGTCTTCCCACCTCCTTTATCACTTAGTAATCATTTAGGGGCCTTAACTGGTGGTCTGGGCTGTTTCCCTCTTGACAATGGAGCTTATCCCCCACAGTCTTACTGGTTAGTTATGCACTTAGTATTCAGAGTTTGCCTCGATTTGGTACCGAATTACCAGCCCGCACCGAAACAGTGCTTTACCCCTAAGCTATAACACTAACCGCTGCGCCTAAACACATTTCGGGGAGAACCAGCTAGCTCCGAGTTCGATTGGCATTTCACCCCTATCCACAACTCATCCGCTGATTTTTCAACATCAGTCGGTTCGGACCTCCACTTAGTGTTACCTAAGCTTCATCCTGGCCATGGATAGATCACCCGGGTTCGGGTCCGTAATTAGTGACAAACGCCCTATTAAGGCTCGCTTTCACTGTGGCTCCGGTATGACATACCTTAACCTGCCACTAACTACAAGTCGCCGGCTCATTCTTCAACAGGCACGCAGGCAAACGTTAATAGTCGTCCTTCTACTGCTTGTAAGCTTACGGTTTCATGTTCTATTTCACTCCCCTCCCGGGGTTCTTTTCACCTTTCCCTCACGGTACTGTTTCACTATCGGTCATTCAGTAGTATTTAGCCTTACGAGGTGGTCCTCGCGGATTCACACGGGATTTCACGTGCCCCATGCTACTCTGGATACAACTATTTTTTAAAGGTTTTCGACTACAAGACTTTCACTTTCTTTGGTGT
>Ga0209812_10000925_pt1:5000-22988 | contig 22988 bp, 18 predicted proteins | sample JI71714BDNA_FD_187502 | JGI IMG/M metagenome (GOLD analysis project Ga0209812, IMG submission 187502) | Wastewater effluent complex algal communities from Wisconsin, to seasonally profile nutrient transformation and Carbon sequestration -... | ecosystem: Engineered > WWTP > Effluent...
ATTAAGAAATCAATAAGTATAAGTAAAGAAAAAAATGGTTACAAAAGATTCAAAAAAAGTACAAACACCTATATTTCCATTTACAGCAATTGTAGGTCAAGAAGAAATGAAATTAGCACTTCAGCTTAACGTTATCGATCCAAAAATTGGAGGAGTAATGATTATGGGTGATAGAGGTACAGGTAAATCTACTACTATTCGTGCAATAGCAGATTTATTACCCGAAATTGAAATAATTAAAGATGACCCTTTCAATTTACATCCTGATGATGCAGATTTAATCAATCAAAAATCAGGTGATATAAAAGTAGAAGTTAGTTATATGAAAATACCAATGGTAGATTTACCTTTAGGTGCTACCGAGGACAGGGTTTGTGGAACGATCGATATTGAAAAAGCCTTAACAGAAGGTGTAAAAGCTTTTGAACCTGGGTTACTTGCAAAAGCAAATAGAGGGATTCTTTACGTTGATGAGGTAAATTTATTAGATGACCATTTAGTAGATATTTTACTAGATTCAGCTGCTTCGGGATGGAATACCGTTGAAAGAGAAGGTATATCAATTCGCCATCCAGCAAGATTTGTATTAGTAGGTTCTGGAAACCCTGAAGAAGGAGAGTTAAGACCTCAGTTATTAGACCGTTTCGGTATGCACGCAGAAATTAGAACAGTGAAAGATCCTGATCTACGAGTAAAGATTGTAGAAGAAAGAACTTTATTTGACTCCGATCCACAGGCATGGGTTAAAAAATACGAGAGTGAACAAGAAGCTCTAAAGCAAAAGATTATTGCTGCTCAAACGGTTTTACCTCAAGTACAAATTAACTATGATCTACGAGTAAAAATCTCAAAAGTTTGTAGCGAATTAGATGTTGATGGTTTAAGAGGTGATATTGTAACAAACAGAGCAGCTAAAGCTTTTGCAGCTTTTGAAAATCGAACAGAAGTTACGGTAGAAGACATATCAAAAATAATAACATTATGTTTACGTCATCGTTTAAGAAAAGACCCTTTAGAATCTATAGATTCTGGATATAAAGTACAAAAAGTTTTTGAGAAAATTTTTGAATTAAGTTAAACTTTTGAAAAGACTCTACAAATTAAGTTGAATTTGTTTTTTATCTAAGACTTATTTTTTATACCACAAAGAATCAAAACTTATATAAATAGATAAAAAAAAGTTTATATTTCAAATACTTGATTTTCTATTTTCATTTAGTTGATAATAAAATTAACGTATATATATAATTAAATTTATTAAAACCATGGCAAAGAGCAAAGGAACAAGAATTCTAGTTACATTAGAATGTACAGAATGTAGTACAAATATAAACAAACGATCAGCAGGTGTTAATCGTTATTCCACAAAAAAAAATCGTAGAAATAATCCAAACCGTTTAGAACTGAAAAAGTTCTGCCCTCATTGTAATAGTCATACTCTTCATAAAGAAACAAAATAAAGAGAAATTTTATGGCATTAATGAAACGTAGATTGTCACCTCTTAAACCAACAGAAAACATAGATTATAAAAATATTGACTTATTGCATTCTTTTTTAAGCGATCAAGGAAAAATTATGCCGCGTAGATCTACTAATTTAACTTTAAAACAACAACGTCAATTAGCTAAATCGGTGAAACGGGCACGTATTCTTAATTTGCTATCATTTGTTGTAAAAGACGATGATTAAAAGAAATTCTGTCTTTTATTTTTAGAGTATACAAAAATCTAGTTTTTTGATTATTCACAAATTAATTTTAGGTTTTACTCAAACTATATGGGACGAACACAACGAAATGATAACTTTATAGATAAGACTTTTACGGTAATGGCTGATATTATCCTTAAAGTTTTTCCAGCTAGTAAAGAAGAAAAACAAGCTTTTTTCTACTATAAAGATGGAATGTCAGCTCAATCCGATGGTGAGTATGCTGAAGCTTTAGAAAATTATTACGAAGCATTACAAATTGAAGAAGATCCTTATGATCGTAGCTTTATATTATATAATATAGGATTGATTTATTCTAGTAATGGTGAGTATGTAAAAGCATTAGAATATTATCACCAAGCACTGGAGTTAAACTCAAATTTACCTCAAGCTTTAAATAATATTGCAGTAATTTATCATTATCAAGGCGTTAAAGCTTCTGAAAAACAAAATTTAGAAGTTGCTAAACTTCTATTTGATAAAGCAGCTGAATATTGGAAACAAGCTATTAATTTAGCTCCGAATAATTATATTGAAGCACAGAATTGGTTACGTACTACAGGACGTGTATCAGCTGAAAATTTATATTAATTAAAATAGCTCTAAAAATATTATTTGAAACCCTATTTATTCTCTCAGACATTATGAACACTATTATTGTTGTTTCACATACTATTTTTCTGTAATGTAATATACAAAAATATCAAAACAACCAAAAAATTTAGGTTTCCAAAAGGATAAAATTATGACAGCAACCCAAACAAATGTAGGTTACGTAACACAAATTATTGGTCCAGTATTAGATGTTACTTTTCCATCTGGTAATTTACCAAAAATTTATAATGCTATTACTGTAGGTAATGGCGATAGTACAATTGTATGTGAAGTACAACAATTACTTGGTGATAACAAAGTCCGTGCCGTATCTATGAGCGCAACAGATGGATTAAAACGTGGCGTGGAAGTAATAGATACAGGTGCTCCTATAAGTGTTCCAGTAGGACAACCAACTTTAGGTCGTATTTTTAATATTTTAGGACAACCTGTAGATAATTTAGGTGATGTTGATCGTACTAATACATTACCAATTCACCGTGAAGCTCCTAAATTTACAGAACTAGAAACAACACCTGCAATTTTCGAAACAGGTATTAAGGTTGTAGACTTACTTGCTCCTTACAGAAGAGGTGGTAAGATTGGTTTATTTGGTGGTGCTGGTGTAGGTAAAACAGTATTAATTATGGAATTAATTAATAATATCGCTAAAGCACACGGTGGTGTATCTGTATTTGGTGGTGTAGGTGAACGTACGCGTGAAGGAAACGACCTTTACATGGAAATGAAAGAATCTGGAGTGATTAAAGCAGACAATTTACCAGAATCTAAAGTTGCTTTAGTTTATGGTCAAATGAATGAACCACCTGGAGCAAGAATGCGTGTAGGTCTTTCAGCTTTAACAATGGCTGAATACTTCCGTGATGTAAATAAGCAAGATGTTTTATTATTTATTGATAATATCTTCCGCTTTGTACAAGCAGGTTCGGAAGTATCTGCCTTATTAGGTCGTATGCCTTCAGCGGTAGGTTACCAACCAACTTTAGCAACAGAAATGGGTGCTCTACAAGAACGTATTACTTCAACAACACAAGGTTCTATTACATCAATTCAAGCTGTATATGTACCTGCAGATGATTTAACGGATCCAGCACCAGCTACAACATTTGCACACTTAGATGCAACAACAGTACTATCTCGTGGTCTGGCTGCAAAAGGTATTTATCCAGCAGTAGATCCTTTAGATTCAACTTCAACAATGTTGCAACAATCTATTGTAGGTTCTGAACATTACAAAACAGCTCAATTAGTAAAAGAAACTTTACAACGTTATAAAGAACTTCAAGATATTATTGCTATTTTAGGGATTGATGAGTTATCAGAAGAAGACCGTTTAGTTGTAGCACGTGCACGTAAAATTGAAAGATTCTTATCTCAGCCTTTCTTTGTTGCTGAAGTATTTACAGGCTCACCTGGAAAATATGTTGCTTTAGAAGATACCATTAAAGGTTTCCAAAGAATTTTAAAAGGTGAATTAGATGATTTACCAGAACAAGCCTTTTATTTAGTTGGTGATATCAATGAAGCAATAGCTAAAGCTGCAAAATTACAAGCCTAACTAACTAAATAGAGGATTTTGTTATGGGTTTAAATATTCGTGTTATTGCTCCAGATGGTTTAGTTTGGCAGCAACCAGCTCTGGAGATCATATTACCAAGTACAACAGGACAAATTGGTATTTTAGAAGGTCACGCTCCTTTAATTACTGCTCTAGAAATTGGAGTTTTACGTATTAAAGTAGAGCAAAAATGGAAACCACTTTTAATTTTAGGTGGTTTTGCTACAGTTCAAAAGGATGTTGTTACTGTTTTAGTTAGTGGTATTGAAGAGGTTGTTAAAGAAAACTACGAAGAAGCTCAAAGCCTTTTACGTCAAGCAACTGAGGGATTATCATTAGCAAAAACAATGAAAGAAAAACTTGAAGCTTCACAAAAATTAAAACGTGCTGCTGCAAGATTAGAAGCCTATCAATTTCTAGACTAAACTAAAACTATTAGTTGAAAGTTTTTCTTTCAACTAATAGTTTTCCTTTAAATTTTAATTTGTTAAAATTTAAATTTATGTCTTAAAAAATCAAATGAAAAAAAATTATTTACCCTTTAAATTTTATACTTGTTCAAATATTTCTAGCAAAAAAAATCTTCTTACTGAACTTTTTTTTGATGAGCATATTGAAGAAATTAGACAACGTTGTTTTCAAAGTTTATTTATTATTCTTTCTTTTATTCTGGTTGCTTTTCTAGAAATCAAAGGGATCGTAAAAATACTTGAATTACCTGTTGAAAATATTCGTTTTTTTCAAGCCTCTCCAGGTGAATATTTTTTATCAACTTTAAAAATTGCTTTTTATACAGGTTTCATTTTTAGTATTCCTAGTATCCTTAGCCAAATTATTTTCTTTCTATTACCTGGATTAACAAGCAGGGAAAAAAAACTCATAGTAGGTTTACTTTTAAGCTCAGCCTTATTATTTCTATCTGGGCTTAATTTTTCTTATTTTGTATTAATTCCTGCCGCTTTAAAATTTTTCATTAACTATAGTATTGATGTTATTGAACCATTATGGTCATTTGACCAATATTTTAGTTTTATTTTAATTTTATTTCTTAGTACAGGCTTAATTTTTCAACTTCCTGTACTTCAAGTAATGCTAAGTTTTTCAAAAATAATCACAGGCAAGAAAATGCTGGATTTATGGAAGTATGTTTTACTTTTATCAACTGTTATTGGTGCAGTTTTGACACCTTCAGCAGATCCTTTTACACAGCTATTACTTTCCAGTGCTGTCTTTTTTCTTTACATTATTGGAAGTCTTTTTGCAATTTTTCTAAACAAGTCTATTTAAGTATAATATAAATATATATCTACTAATATATAAATTAATTTAAGTTTGTAATTTTATTACAAAAATGTTTTAAAACATTTTTGTAGACGCCTATGCTCTTTTTATAAAGCAATCATGTAAATTTCATATTATTTAGATTTTAGAATGGAAACTTTGGAACGTAAAACTACTCTAAGTAAGGTTAGTCAAACTTTCTTTATTGTTGTTACCTTATTCTTTAGTGCTCTAAATTTTTCAATAGAAGAATCAAAAGCTTATCCTGTTTATGCACAACAAGGTTATTCAAATCCCCGCGCAGCTAATGGTAAAATAGCTTGTGCAAATTGTCATTTAGCGGAAAAGCCTGTCGAAATTGAAACACCACAAGCGGTTTTACCTGATAGCATTTTTGAAGCAATTGTTAAAATTCCTTATGATACAAGCGTTAAACAAATCCAAGGGAATGGGAAGCTAGGACCTTTAAACGTTGGTGCCGTTATTGTTCTACCTGAAGGTTTTAAACTAGCACCAGCTAATAAAATTTCAAAGGAAATTAAAGAAAAGAGCAAAGGGGTTTATATTTCGCCTTATAGTTCATCGCAAGAAAATATACTTGTTGTAGGTCCTATAGCTGGTGATACACACCAAGAAATTATTTTCCCTGTCATTTCTCCAAACCCTGAAACAAATAAAAATGTTCACTTTTTAAACTATCCTATTTATGTAGGTGGTAATCGTGGTCGAGGACAAATATACCCTACAGGAGAAAAGAGTAATAATAATACAATTACTGCTCAAGCAAGTGGTCAAATTATACAAGTTAGTAAAACAGAAAAAGGAGAGACTACAGTTGCCATTCTAACTGCAGATAGCAAAGAAATTAAACAAACAATACCTGCTGGTTTAACTGTTTTGATTAAAGAAAAAGATATTATTCAAGCAGATCAACCTTTAACAAAAGATCCTAATGTTGGTGGATTTGGTCAGACAGAAACTGAGATTGTTTTACAAAACCCACTTAGGGTGGTTGGCTTTATGGTATTTAGTTTACTTGTTTTAACAACTCAAATTTTACTTGTTTTAAAGAAAAAACAATTTGAAAAAGTTCAAGCTGCAGAATTAAACTTCTAGAAAGCAGATACCTAGTTTCTAGGTATCCGCTTTCTAGAAGGTTCTTTTTATACGGCTTTTTTCAATGTTAAAGTTTAGTTTTTAATAGTTCCTTATTTACTATTGGTATTTTTTTTTTATTTTTTTTTACTTTTTAAAATTTATCGAAAACAATTATAATTAATTAAAACTACTAAGAAAGGTAATCTTAACTTAAATGAAAAATCTTTATAAAAAAATAATACCATTGTTTGGTGCCTCTTGTTGTTTTCTTCCAAGTAAACATAACGAGGTCGTTAATAGTATTGAAAAGTCTGAATTAGTTACTGTAATAGCTAAATTATCGAAAATAGCCCAAGATAAAAAAAATTTAGATTCAATTAACAATAAACAGCTTCAAGAATTTATTGAGGAATTAAATAAAAATGAAATTTATATACTTGTAACAGATACCACACAAAAAAAACTTGATCAAAATATATTACTTTTATTACATACCGAAGATCGATTAAATGCAGAGCAATCATTGATTGATTCTCGACAGTTCGATATTTTATTTAAAACTACTACTAAAGAATATAAAACTAAATATAAAAAATTCGTGGGTTCAAATCTCTTAAAAGCAAATTTGCGCCCTAGTATAACTAAATTACTACGTAATGGAAAATCTTATTACGTAGATAATTTAGGCGGTTATAAGTCTATTTGTCCTGTCTTTTTTGATAAAGCATTTGCAGAAGAATTTTTAATTCAAACATCTAAAGATGGACTTAATCTTTTGAGAACTTTTCCTTTAGATGGCAACAAAGAAATTTTAAAAGGTTTTTTAAATACAAAAATTATTTCTTTAGGATTAGGTGATTTTATCGAACATTATTCTCAGGAAAATAATAAAAAGTATCTTGAAAAAGTAGAGTTTCTTTTTGTTCCTTCTTTACAAAAAGAAAATCGTATACAAAAAAAATTAAATACTAAAAGTTTTAAGACATATCAGAAACAGTATTTTGATCTAAAAAAAATATAAACGAATAAACTAAGAGCCTTTAATTAATCTTCTTTTATATTGGGCCGGGTTAGATTTGAACCAACGTAGGCATTGCCAGCGGATTTACAATCCGCCCCTTTTAACCACTCAGGCACCGACCCCTTATATTTTATTTTCACATATGTATTTTATACTATACTTACCATAATTTGACAATAGGTCAATTTAATTTATTTAAATTTTCTTTTTTAATATGGAGAACAATTTTTATAAAAATTGTTCTCCCTCTTAAAAAAGAAAATTTAAACTACAGCCTCTTTGGCAGCATACATTACTTCTAATGTTATTACTTTAACGTTTTTACTAGTAGCAAATTTTTCAGTGTTTCGTTTGATTTTCCCCCTGACAAATCCCGGAATACCTGCTAATTCTTTTGTTGCTTCACTTGACCAAGTTAAATTTTCTAAAGGCGTGGACTCATTATCTAGAATTTCTTTAGTATCATGACCACCAAAGATTTCTAAAAGATGATCTTCCATACCTAAAGTAAAAGAATTATAAATTAAATCTGCAATTTGATTTGCTCCTTCATAACCACAAAATGGTCTATAACTTAATGGGAAGTTTTGTATATGAACTGGAGCTGAAATAACACCACATGGGATATTTAGCCTTTTGGCTACATGTCGTTCCATTTGTGTACCAAAGATAGCATTTGGTTCTATTTTAGCTATTAAATCTCCAATAACTTTGTGGTCATCTGTAATTATAACTTCATCACATAAATGGCCTACTTCTTTTGTAAACCAAGCTTTGTCATATTTACAATATGTACCAGCAACAACTACATTTATTCCCATTTCCTTTGTCAAAATTTTTGTAATGGCTGCTGCATGTGTCGAATCTCCAAAAACAAAGGCTTTTTTACCCGTAAGATTTTGACAATCAATAGAACGTGAAAACCAAGCTGATTGTGAAATAAAGCGAGTTTGTATATTTATGTATTCTTCAAAATCAACATCCGTACCTTGAAGTTTTAAAAGTTGTTGAATCTTTCTGATACATTTGGCAGTTTCAATAATTCCTATTGGAGTTGTATCAATGTACGGCATGTTAAAATTTTTTTCTAAAAATTGAGCCGTTAATAAACCAACTTCTCGATAAGGTACAAAATTAAACCAAGCTTTAGGTAGATTTTTTAATTGATGTACTGACGCTCCTTCAGGAATAATTTCGTTAATTTTAATACCTAAATCCGAAAATAAGTGTTTAAGTTCACCAATGTCGTGTTGATTGTGGAAGGCTAAATTATATGATCCGATTATATTGACAGATGGCTCAATTGTTTTTTCTATTGTAAAATTTTTATTCTTTTTTTCTTTATTTAAATAAAATTCGACAATTTGCTCTAAAGTTCGATCAGCTGCTTGCATTTCATTTACACGATAATGATTAACATCAGCTAATAAAACTTCGGCTTTTGTTTCAATTGTTGCTCGATTTACAAAATTTTGTAAATCTTCTTGTAGAATACTAGAAGTACAGGTTGGTGTTAAAATTACTAAATCGGGATGTTCTTCTAAATCTTTTCGACGAATATTATTTATTACTTTTTCTTGAGAGCCTCGAGCTAAAACATGCCTATCAACAACACTGGCAGTTACCGGAGTAAAGTCTCTTTTACGTTCTAACATCGACCGCATAACATTAAAATAATCATCACCTAACGGTGCATGCATGATTGCATGCACATTTTTAAACGAACTTGCTATTCTTAATGTACCTATATGAGCAGGGCCTGCATACATCCAATAAGCTAATTTCATATTTGTATTTCCTAATAAACTCTTGATTAAATAAAAAAGATAAGATCTACCTTTAATAGTAAAATAATATCTTATAATATAAAACATTATACTTTCTTTTTTGAATAAATATTAAAATGTTTAAAATAAGAATTAACATAACGAAACACATTTGAAAACTCCCCAGGTAGGACTTGAACCTACGACCAATCGGTTAACAGCCGATTGCTCTACCACTGAGCTACTAGGGATAAAAAGTATAAACTAATTATATTAAGATTTTTGAAAAATGCAATACTTTACTAAATTTAAGAAAAAATGAAATAAAAAAATAAAGTGGTAGATTTATACCACTTTATTTTTAATTACTATGCTTTAAAATTTTGTTTAGCTTCAATGATAGCCGTTTTTAAAGTTTCTTCAAGTTCAGGTGTTAATGCTTTGCTTGATTGAATACCTGAAATAAATTCTGGTTTTGAACTTTTTAGATATTGACGAAGTGCTTCAATAAATGGACCAACTTCTTTAGTCTCTAAATCATCTAAATATCCTTTTGTCCCTGTATAAATAACAGCTACTTGCTCTTCAACAGGGATAGGAGAATTTTGTGCTTGTTTTAAAATTTCACGCAATCTTTGACCACGCGCTAATTGATTTTGCGTAGCTTTATCTAAATCTGAAGCAAATTGAGAGAAGGCTTCTAGTTCATCAAATTGAGCTAGCTCAAGTTTTAAAGTACCAGCAACTTGTTTCATTGCTTTGATTTGAGCTGCTGACCCTACACGTGATACAGAAATCCCAACATTAATTGCTGGTCTTAATCCAGAGTTAAATAAATCTCCTGATAAGAAGATCTGACCATCTGTAATAGAAATCACATTTGTAGGAATATATGCAGATACATCACCAGCTTGAGTTTCAATAATTGGTAATGCCGTCATACTACCGCCACCTAAAGCATCACTTAGTTTTGCTGCTCTCTCAAGTAAACGTGAATGTAAATAGAATACATCCCCAGGGTAAGCTTCACGTCCTGGAGGTCGTCTTAATAATAATGACATTTGTCGGTAAGCAGATGCTTGTTTAGATAAATCGTCATAAATAACTAAAGTGGCTTTCCCATTATACATGAAATATTCAGCAAGAGCTGCACCTGTATATGGTGCAATATATTGTAACGTTGCAGGTTGATCTGCATTTGCTGCTACAATAATTGTGTAAGATAAAGCATTTTTTTCTTGTAATGTTGTTACAGCTTGAGCTACTGATGAAGCTTTTTGGCCAATAGCAACATAAACACATACAACGTCTTGACCTTTTTGATTGATGATTGTATCTAAAGCAATAGATGTTTTTCCTGTTTGACGATCACCAATAATTAATTCACGTTGGCCACGACCAATTGGAATCATAGCATCAATGGCTGTAATACCTGTTTGTAAAGGTTCACAAACAGATTTTCGGCTAATAATACCAGGCGCCATTGATTCAACTAAACGTGATTCTTTTGTTTTAATCTCACCTTTACCATCAACAGGAAAAGCTAAAGAATCAACTACACGACCAAGCATAGCATCACCAACAGGGACTTGAGCAATACGACCTGTAGCTTTTACAGTACCACCTTCTAAGATGTTAAGACCATTTCCCATTAATACAACACCGACGTTGTCATTTTCAAGGTTTAAGGCAATACCAATTGTACCATCTTCGAATTCTACTAGTTCTCCTGCCATTACTTCATCAAGACCGTAAACACGAGCGATACCATCACCTACTTGAAGTACAGTACCGATGGTATCTACTTTAATATCACGTCCATAACTTTCGATCTGTTGACGAATAATGTTACTAATTTCATTAGGGTTTATATTAGCCATAACGCAGTTTGCTTGTATATTTCTTATACTAAATGATTACTTTGAATTAAAGAAAAAATAAATTAAACTACAATATCAAGTTCTTTACCTAGACGTTGTAGTTCACCCCGTAAACTTAAATCAATAACTTTTGAGCCAACTTTAATAACTAAACCACCTAGAATTTTTTTGTCTATTCGTAAAGTTAATTGGATATTTGCTGACTGCACGTAAGGTTCTGTGAAAACAGGTCCTAACATCTCATTAACTTTATTGATTAAAGCTTTTTGTTGTTTTGGTGTTAGTTCTATTGTTGACCATACTTCAACAAATTTAATACAAACAAAATCATAAGCTTTTTCTAAAAATCTTTTACCGATACTATCGATGTAACCTATTCGTTTTTTATCAATTAGTAAATTTAAAAAATTAATTGTATTAGGGCTAATTTTGTTTTTTAAAGCCTTTTCTAAAACAGATTTTTTTGCCTCTGCAGAATTTAAAGGATTTTGTAAAAAGCTTTCAAGCTTTGGTGTTTCAGATAGCAATTTTAATAAATCTTGAATGTCAAAAATTAATTTATAAAAAATGTCTGGATTATCTTCTTTAATATATAAGCTTAATCCCAATTGGAAAAAAGCTTCTGCATAAGGATTTGCTATTTTCATAGCTGACATTTTATTGGTCATAAACGACCTCCTAATCGATTTATTTTGCTATCAATAATTAAAGACTGGTCAGTTCTTCCTAATTGCGTTTGTAATTTAGATGTGACTTGACTTAAAGCTAATTCTGAAACTTGTTTCATAACATCATTAAACACTTGTTGTTCACGGTAACGTAAAACCATTAAGATATTGTTGAAACGTTGAGAAAGATCTTGATTAGCTTGATCAAATTCAGTTTTAAGCAAACTTGCTTTGCTTTGTTTTGTTTGATTTTTGATTTCCTCAATTATAATTTGCGCCTGAGCCCATTGTGATTTAGCTTCAGATAAACGCTCATTTGCCTCGTTTAATCGTTTTTCTCCTTCTTGAATACTACTTATAATATGTTCTTGCCTTGTTGACAGATTTTCTTTCAAAAAATTGCCTAAAACATATACAAGTAAGACTAAAAGAAGAATAATATTTATTAAGTTTGTTTCAAGAATATCCGTATTAATACCAATACCTTCAGTTTCACTTGATAAAATAAAAGAACTAACCCAATTTTCCATGTTTGACTATTCTAAAAGAAATAAAAAATTTAATTATGCAAGAATTTTTGAGATAATTTGACTACTTAAAGAGTCAATTTCACTTTCTAAACTAACCAAAACTTTATCTTTTTTTACTTTGAAACTGTTGGTAATTTTCACTAAAAATTCGTCAATAACTTTTTGTGATGATTTAGCTTCAGTTTCTAAAATACTTTTATGAAGTTTTTGCAGTGTTGAAATTTCTAATTGTGCTTCTTTTCTTGCTTTTGCAAGTTCACTTTCGTACTGCTTAATTAGTTGATTTGATTGAGATAAGATGCTTGAAGCATTTGCTAGATTTTTGCTAATGTACTGATTACGGTCATTAATAACATTTAAAAGAGGAGTATACAGTATGAAATTTAAAAGAAACATTAAAGCCAAAAATTGAATAGCTACTAATGGCAATGTTCCATCGAAATCAAATAACCCTCCAGGTTTTTCTGTTGCCAGAAAGAAAATTGAAGTTTCAGTCATTAGGTTATATCTACTACTTAAATTTAAAATTTTGAGGAAAAATAAAATTTACATGAAAGAAAAGTCAAGACGCTTTTTTAATTTTGGCGTCTTGACGATAATTTAAATAAAAACTTAGCTTGTGAATGGGTTAGCAAATAATAAAGATAAAGCTACTACTAAACCATAAATAGTTAAGGCTTCCATGAAAGCTAAACTTAGTAAAAGAGTACCACGAATTTTGTTTTCTGCTTCAGGTTGACGAGCAATACCTTCTACAGCTTGACCAGCGGCGTTACCTTGACCAATACCAGGACCAATTGCACCTAAACCAACAGCAAGACCAGCAGCTAAAACAGATGCAGCAGAAATAATTGAATCCATAATATTTATTTTGTTTGATTTTGGGGAAAAAGAATTAACAGGTTTCAAAAAGTTAAAAAGAATGCCTTTTTTAATGCCCTTCTACCGCTTCAGCAATATATGCTGCAGCAAGAGTTGAAAAAATTAGTGCTTGAATTGAACTTGCAAATACACCTAAAACCATAATTGGTAAAGGAACAATTAATGGTACTAACATTGTTAAAACAGTTACTGTTAATTCATCTGCTAATATATTACCAAATAAACGGAAACTTAATGATAAAGGTTTTGTGAAATCCTCTAAAATGTTAATTGGTAATAAAACAGGTGTTGGTTGTAAGTAACGTTTAAAATAACCAAGTCCTTTTTTTTGTAAACCTGCAAAAAAGTATGTTATTGATGTTAATAAGGCTAATGCAACTGTTGTATTAATATCATTTGTTGGAGCGGAAAGTTCCCCAGAAGGAAGTTCTATTAGTTTCCAAGGGATCAGAGCTCCAGCCCAGTTACAACCAAAAATAAATAAGAATAAGGTACCAATGAATGGTAACCATGGTCGATACTCACTTTCTCCTAATTGATTTACGGCAATTTCTTGTGTAAATTCAACAACCGATTCCATAAAGTTTTGCCAGCTTTCTGGTATACGTTTAGCATTGCTAGTACCTAAAACTGAGAATAAAATAATTAAAGCAATAACAAACCAACTGACAATAAAAACTTGTCCGTGTAGGCTAATACCTTGAATTTCCCAGTAAAAGTGTTTACCAACCTCGACTCCAGATAAAAGAATAAATGAACTTGGATTGTTCAAGTTCATACTTTGAATGAAATCCATATGTAATTTTAATGAAATAGCTAAAAAATACCCTATGCTAAATATGCATATAGATAATAAAATTATACAATATATATAATAAAAAGGGTAATTAAAGCAGTAAAAAGCTTTTACCCTTTTTTGTTTTATTCACCTAGTTGGAATCTTATAAAACGTGCTACTCTAATATTTTCACCTAATTGTGATATTGTCTGTTTTATTAGCTCTTCTACTGTTTGAGAGTTATCTTTAATAAAAGGTTGATCTAATAAACTTAGCGTTTGTAAAATCTTATTAATTCTACCCTCCAACATTAGAGCTTTCGTTTTTTCTGATTTATTATTTAAATCATCTTTTCCCGCTTCAATATTTTTTTCTTTTTCAATAACCTCAATAGGAATGTCGTTTATAGAAATGTAATTAACTGTTGGAGAAGCAGCAATTTGCATAGCAATATCTTTTGCTAGTTGTTGGAATTCCGGTCGACGAGCCACAAAATCTGTTTCACAATTTACTTCTACTAAAACACCTAATTTTCCACCTGTATGAATATAAGACTCTACCAAGCCCTCACTGGCTTGACGCCCAGCTTTTTTATCAGCTGAAGCTAAACCTTTTTGGCGTAAAGCCTCCACAGCTTTTTCAAAGTCCCCTTCAGTCTCTTGTAGAGCTTTTTTACAATTCATCATTCCTGCACCAGTTTTTTCTCTAAGCTCTTTTACAAGTTTAGGACTAATTTCAAGGCTCATAATTTTTCCTTCTTTATTGTTTAATTTTAGTAATCACTAAAAGTTTTCATTTACATTTTTATTTTGTTTTCCTAGAGAAATACTATCTGCTAGTTTTTGTACTATATATTTAATAGAACGGATTGCGTCATCATTTCCTGGAATGGGAATAGTTGCAAGATCAGGATCACAATTTGTATCTAAAATGGAGATAATGGGGATATTTAAAGAAATTGCTTCTTTAATTGCTGTAATTTCACATTTTTGATCAATGATAAGAATCACATCTGGTTCTTTTTCCATTGTTTTTACACCTGTGAAATACTTCCGTAAACGTTCTAATTCTTTATTTAATTTTGCAACTTCTTTTTTTGGTAAAGTCTCAATTATCCCTTGGTTTTGTTGTTCTTCTAAATCTTTTAATCGTTGAATTCTTGTCTTTAAGGTCACCCAATTTGTCAGCATTCCTCCAAGCCAGCGATGATTTACATAATGTGCTCCACAACGTTGTGCTTCTCTAGCAATAACTGAAGCTGCTTGTCTTTTTGTACCAACAAATAAAAAAGTTTTTCCTTCTTCACTTGCTGCTTGTGCAAAGTCGCAAGCCTGTTTAAGTAATTCTGCTGTTTGAATAAGATCTAGAATATGAACTCCATCTCTCTCTGTATAAATGTATGGGAACATCTTAGGGTTCCAGCGATGTGCTTTGTGTCCAAAATGAACACCTGCCTCTAGTAATTGGGCCAATTCAATTTTAGCCATAAATTTTATTTGTCTCCAAAATTTTTTTTTAGTAAAGTAAAAATAATTTTTTCACCTTGCCTTTGATTTGATTATACTAAAAGACTATCGTTTTGAATATTGATAAAACAAAAAATTTCAAATTATAAAAATTTAAATTTTATTCTATCTTTTAATTCTTTGTACTTAATTTTTGATGTTTTAGTTAAACTTTCTTCTTCTTTATTTAAATATGAAGGTACTTTAACACCTAGATAAGAGATATCACTATACGCATTAAAACCTGTCCCTGTAGGAATTAAACGGCCAACAATGACATTTTCTTTCAATCCACGCAGCCAATCTATTTTACCTTGGATAGCAGCTTCTGTTAAAACCCGAGTCGTATGTTGAAAACTCGCAGCGGATATGAAACTATTTGTTTTTAATGATGCTTTTGTAATTCCTAGTAAAATAGGCCTAAACAAAGCATTTTCTTTTTGTTTTAAACAATTATTTATATAATAGACCTGTCTTAAATCAACTAACTCGTCAGGTAAAAGAGGTGAAGACCCTGAAGAAATTATTTGTACTTTTCCGGTCATTTGTTTAATAATAATTTCAACATGTTTATCTGAAATACGAACTCCTTGAGAGTAATAAACAGCTTGAACCGAACTTAAAAGAACTGCTTGAATTTTTCTTAAACTTCTATAAGCAGAATGATAAGGTGTTAATAATTTGAGACTTCTATAATATAAAAAATAAATATCCAATATTGTATGTGGATTAATTGAAGCGTCATTTAAAGGTTGCCCAACATTAATAAATTCAAACTTGCCAATTAATAAACGCTGTGAATAATTAAGTGTATAAAGATCTTTTTGCGATTTATCAAAAACACTAGGCGCTATCCAAACATAGAGTTCTGAAGGTGTATAACGAATATCTACAATGATTCCAGGGCGTGTTGCAATAGTCGATTCCAATTTAGGCTTTCGTGCTTCTAAAATTTCTTCTACTCTAGGCAAGCCTTGAACAATATCCCCTGTTCGTGCTCTTTCATAGACAAGTTGCCCTAAGCTATCACCAGTTTTTATTAAATCACCTGGACGTTTTTCAATAATCGCTCCCTGAGAAAATAAATAAGGTTGACCCAGATGAATCGTAATACTATTCCCATGAATGTTGTGAATTAAACCTGAAAATTTTGAAATAAAATTAGGATCGGTTTTTTCTCCAAACTTCAACAATTTATTTTTTTGGTATAAAGTACTTGTCTGTTCAAGATAAATAGTTTGATAATTTTTATCTGTCGTTAAAAGAACTTTTCTTTCTTTTCCTAAAAATTGTTCTTTAATATTTGTAATTTGATTTTTTTCTGGTATTAATACTTGAAAAGATGCAATGTTTGTATAAGGTTCTATAAATTGTTCGTTATGAACTAATGTCAGTGTAGAAATATCGGCCTTTTTTATTTCATTAGGAATAAACTGATCAATACTTATATTTTCTAAAATTAAAAGATTCAATTTTAATTTCATTGTCGGTTTATTTTTTAGAAGAAAATCGACTTTTACTGTAAAATTTTTTGAAGTTGAAATCGGTTGACTAAAAACTTTACGTTTTATAAGTTGTAAAGGTAAATTTTCTTTTATTTTACTTCCAAATTTAATCTTGGTTTGTAACGGACCAATACCTAGATCATTATTATTGTTAAAATATTTTGATGAAAAAGATGATAATTCATAAGGATCATTTATAATTTCATATCTTACTATTGGACATATAGATAAAAAAGTTTGACTGTTAATACTTTTGATTTCAGTAAAACTTAATTGATTGATAATAATATTTTCTAATAAAACTTCTCCTGGATAAACTAACTTTTGGTGATAATATCTCAAAGATTTATCTTTTCCAACACGAAAAAGACGACCAGGTTTTATTGCTAGTTCTTTAACAATCTTTTTATTTTCATTTATCTCTACAATCCCGCTTATGCTACTAAAATTATCTTTAAAAATTTCAGTATTAATTTTTATGTGATCACCATTTTTAACATAAAGTTGCGTAATATCTTGATTAATTTTATACGTTGATTCGGGAAGATAAAAAATAGTGCCACCGGTCGCTCGAAGTTTTGTTCGTGGAATATTTAAATAATCGTCTTGGTTTGTAAAATCAGTGGAGTAAAAAATACCACCTGTTTTTGTTCTATGTTTTATATTTATTAAATTCCCAATAATTGTAGCATTTCCCTCTAATAATTTTGATGGTGTTAAAGAGTTTAAAAGCAGACGTCTATTTTTTGAGCCGTAAATAAGACATTTTTGTATACCTATCCGATTTTGTTCTAAATAAACATTTGAATTGTTTAAACTTTCAGCACTATGGAAAATATTTACTTCATTGCTTTGCCCTTCTTCTTTACTTGTCAGTAAGTTTATTAAACCACCGGTTATACTTATAAGTTTAGCTTCAGCTAAAATTTGTCCTTTACGTGTTGTAGAATAAGGTTTAATTTGAATTTTTGACTTTAACGGAATGCTATATACTTGACCCGATAAAATCCATAATAAACAATTTGGTTTATTTGTTAATTTAGACTCATAAGAGAAATCAGGTTCTTTTAGTTTTTCATTTTCTAAAAGAACTTCTCCGGATTGATTAGCATGTACATATTTAAAAGCTTTTTCACCCCCCGTTTTTCTTGTTTTTGATGTAAGTTCAAACAAAATATCATTTTTTCTAACAA
>Ga0209812_10000928_pt1 | contig 22946 bp, 17 predicted proteins | sample JI71714BDNA_FD_187502 | JGI IMG/M metagenome (GOLD analysis project Ga0209812, IMG submission 187502) | Wastewater effluent complex algal communities from Wisconsin, to seasonally profile nutrient transformation and Carbon sequestration -... | ecosystem: Engineered > WWTP > Effluent > Algae...
ACAGCAGCCAGCAACATAACAAACAGCGTTGTGTCATGTCATCCTTCCCAAAATGAAGCTAAGCGAATGAATTCTATAAAAGATCTTGTGCCAGCAGGCGGTGAAGATCCGACAGTAGCATATCTGTCGCGGCACTGTCAGTATCAATCCAGCAGGCCTCAGTATAGTGCTCTGCGTGCAGGTAAAAAGTTTGCTCAGCAAAACTGAACCGGAGCAGCACTAAATCCATACTGATCTCTGTCTGCAGCCGGCTAATAGGCGCATATTGCTGCAGCCATTGCCGCAGCAGCGGCGCGTCAGTGGCCAAATCCAGCGGCTGACTAAAATGCAGCTGCAACTGTGGAGAAGGTTCAGCAGAGGCATAGATTTGACGCAGACGGAGCATAGGGTGTTCCTGTGGTCGACAGCACAAAAGCCGATTTTAGCAATTTTCTTGTGAAATCAGGACCTTTTGCTTTACTCAACAGAGTCACAAGATTTAGGAGCTGCAGATGAGAACATTGATGTTATTGATACTGCTCGGTTTTTCGGTGTCGTTGTCAGCAGAACCCGCAGATATTAACCGCGGTCAGAGCAAAGCTGCGATGTGCACAGCCTGCCATGGTGCCACCGGGATCTCCGTGTTACCGGACTACCCGAATCTGGCCGGACAAAAAGCCGGCTACCTGCAGCAGGCGTTAAAAGCCTACCGCGACGGCCAGCGCCCGCATCAAATCATGGCGCCGATGGCACAGGGCCTGACCGATCAGGATATCGCCGACGTCGCGGCGTTTTACGCGGCTCAGCGCCCAGCCTCAGAGACACCAACCGAGGTGGCAGCGGGCGAAACCCCGCGTTAGCGGAAAAGCCACCTGCAGGGCAAGAACAGTCCCCCCGCATACCACCTACTGGTCCAGATACTCAGCAATCAAATCGAGGAATTCATCGCCGTAGCGGGCGAGTTTGGTCTGACCGACGCCGCTGATGGCGAGGAAATCGCTGCGGCTGGTGGGCATTTGCTGCGCCATTTCGATTAACGAGGCGTCACTGAACACGACAAAAGGTGCGACGTCGGTGCGTTCGGCGATTTGTTTGCGCAGGGCGCGCAGTTTGCTAAACAGCAACCGGTCATAATCTTGTTTTTGCTGGATTTTGCCAGCTTTGGGCGAGGTGGGTGCGCTTAAACGCGGGATCGCCAGCTGCAGACTGGTTTCGCCTTTGAGCACAGGCCGCGCTGCTGGCAATAATTGCAACACGGAGTGGCGGGTGATGTCTTGTTGCAGCAAGCCGTAGTGGATCAGCTGTCGCAGCACCGACAGCCAATAATCATGGCTTTTGTCTTTGCCAATGCCGTAGGTGGACAGTTTGTCGTGGCCAAGTTCAGTGATTTTCTGGCCCTGACTACCGCGCAGCACGTCGATGACATGGTGCATGCCAAAACTCTGACCCACACGATAAACACAAGACAGCGCTTTTTGCGCCAGCTCAGTGCCGTCAAAACGCTGCGGCGGATCCAGGCAGATATCGCAGTTGCCGCAGGCCTGCTGACTGGCTTCGCCGAAATAATTCAGCAGCACCTGACGACGGCAGGTTTGGGCTTCGGCAAACGCGGCCATCGCGTTAAAACGCTGCAGGGTGACTTCAATCCGGCTTTGGTTTTCGTCGGTTTCAATCCATTTGCGCGTGCGGGCGGTGTCAGCCGGGTCAAATAACATAATGGCTTCCGCCGCAACGCCATCGCGCCCGGCGCGGCCGGTTTCCTGATAATAAGCCTCGATGGTGCGCGGCAAATCAAAATGTACGACAAAACGGATATTGGGTTTATTCACGCCCATGCCAAAAGCGACAGTGGCGACAATCAGCTGCAGCTGGTCGCGTTTGAACTGGTCTTGCACGAGGGCACGTTGTTCGTTGCTGAGGCCGGCATGATAGGCGCCGACGGCAAAGCCTTTGCCTTTGAGCTGCTCGGCTAATTCGTCGACTTTTTTGCGCGACGAACAATAGACAATACCGCTTTGATTTTCCTGACTTTTCAGCAAAGTCACCAGCTGTTCCAGCGGGCGGAATTTTTCCAGCACTGTGTAGCGGATATTAGGGCGGTCGAAGCTGCTGATACTGATAAACGGCTGATACAGGCCGAGTTGCTGGCGGATATCCTGCTGCGTGGCCGGGTCGGCGGTGGCAGTCAGTGCCAATAACGGCACTTGTGGGAACTGCTGTTTCAGGCGTGATAAGGCGATGTAATCGGGGCGGAAATCGTGGCCCCATTGCGACACACAATGCGCTTCGTCGATGGCAAACAGGCTGACGCCGACTTCGCCAAGCCGCTGCAGAAACTGCTCCTGCAGCAGGCGTTCCGGCGCCACATACAGCAGTTTAATCTGACCGTCACGCAGGCGGCGAAACACGTCCAGTACCTGTTCGCGGCTCAGGCTACTGTTGACGAAATCAGCGGCGATGCCCATCGCCTGCAGGCCGTCGACCTGATCTTTCATCAGCGACATCAGCGGCGACACCACCACAGTGATGCCCGGTAACAACAGCGCCGGCAGCTGATAACACATCGATTTGCCGCCGCCGGTGGGCATCAGCACAAAACAATCGCGGCCGGCCAACACCTGCTCAATGATCTCAACCTGACCAAAACGAAATTCGCTGTAACCAAAGGTTTGCTTCAGCGTCTGGTGCAAGAGATCAGGATGGGAGAGAGCTGGCTGCAAAACGGCGGTCACCTTGGTTAGCAAAAGTCGGCGGCGGAAGAAGGGGGTTATTCTACTGATTTCGGTTCGTCAGTGACAGTAAAAACCATCGGTCAGCGTTGAGGTTCAGTGCGCGATCCGCTAACATCCTGTGCCCTTTTTAGTGGGTTATGTAATCAGAAAATACAGGATGTAAAATGAAAAAAAAACATAGGGTTATTACTGTGAGTTTAAACAAGTTAATGCTTTGCTCTGCATTTTTTGCCATGGTATCGGCGCCGGTGTGCGCAGCTGATATCTATGCCGCCGCTGGTGCGATTTACAGTCAAACGGAAAAACCATTCGACGATAAAGATGTCGGCTCGTCATTCAGTCTGGGATATACCATCAACCCGCAATGGTCGGTTGAACTGAGTTACGACCAGTATAACGATGAAGCCGCACGTGGGCCGAATTCGTTTACCGCGAAAAACAACGGGATTAAACACCAGTACAACAGCAAAGGGGTTGCCATTTCTGCGCTCGGCAAAACCAGCTTTGCTGACCATGCAGTGCTGTTTTATCGTGCCGGCGTAACGCGGCAATCGGTGGAAGAAGTGTTTTATCAGTCGGGTACGACACTGGCATGTCCGCGGTCGGATGCGAATCGGGCCATTCATACACTCAGTGACGGCGTGAGCCCAGCCAATAACTTGAGATTCACCCAATGCATGTGGGATGGCTCTGTCACCCAGGCGATGCTGGGTTTAGGTGCCGAATGGACGTTGGTGTCAGACTGGTTTGTCCGCACCGAAGCGCTGCACTTGTTTTCCGGGAAAGGCCAGGCGGTCAGTGCGTTAAAACTGAGTGTTGGCTACCGCTTCGCGTTATAAACTGCAGCACCTAGCCAGCTGTTGTTTTGGGCAACAGCTGGCTTCAGTTTTCTCTGTTCTCAAGTGTTGACGGCCACCGAATCCCGCTCTACCAACTGCGACAAAAACAAATGCGTGCGGTGTGCCGGTTCTGCCGTTGGGTTGCTCGACAACTCGATGGCAAGGCGGGCTGCGTAGCTGGCCATTTCTTCGACTGGGTAATGCATGGTGGTGAGCTGTGGCCGGCAAGCGCGGGCGACGATTAAATCGTCAAAGCCAACGACCGACACATCTTCTGGCACGCGCAGGCCGGCGGCAAAGAGGGCATGAATAGCGCCGACCGCCATCAAATCGTTATAGGCCAACAGGGCAGTAAAGCGCACTTTGCGCGCGAGCAACGCTTCGACCGCTTGAATACCACCTTCGATATTGGCGGTCGATTCTTCAATTGCTTCATCTTTCAGGCTGATTTGTGCGCCTGCCAGCGTCTGACGAATGCCCTGCAGGCGCGCGCCGGGGTCGCGGTTCTGATAAATACTGGTGATCACGGCGAAGTCGCGGTGGTTTTTGTCCAGCAGCATCTGGGTGGCATAGGCAGCACCGGCGATGTTATCGAGCCAGACACAACGATGGGCGATGGCCGGAATATAGCGGTTGATCAGCACCAAGCCGGGGATTTCTTCGGCGAGTTTAATCAGGGTTTTTTCGTCGGAATATTCACTGTGTAGCACAATGGCCTGACAGTTGTGGTCGCGTAGTGAATTGATCGCATCCAGTTCCGACTGGGTTTCATACATCGAGTTGGCCATCAGCAGCTTATAGCTTTGTTCGCGCGCGGTTTTTTCTACGCCGGCAGCCAGGGTGCCGAAGAAGGTCATCGCCAGTTTTGGCGTGACCAGACCAATAGTTGCTTTGGTTTTGCTGACCAGCGCCTGCGCGTTGCTATTGGGCCGGTAGCCCAGCTCTTTAATAACTTTCTGCACCCGGGCGCGACAGGCGTCTCCCACCTTGTGATTGCCATTGATGACGCGGGATACGGTCGCAATCGACACGCCGGCCACGCGGGCGACGTCCTTGATATTGGCCATCAGGGGTGTTCCTCCAAAAACTGCTGCCGCTGATAGCGCCACAGGGCCGCCAGGGCTAAAAGACTGCACAGCACAGTACCGCCACTTAACAGGGCGCGCATCTGGTCCAGCACGCCGTCCGCTTGTGCGGCACCTGCTGCCGCGTCGAAGCCGAGACTATTTAAAGCAAGGCCAGACAATAACATAGACAACGCAGCACTGACACTGACCACCCAATGATGCAGGGCCGAAATCGCGCCATATTGCCTGCTACCCGGCGGCTCGGTTTGCGCCAGCAAAGGCGGGATCAGCATGGCCATCGCGGTCCAGGCTGCGCTGCACATCAGCGCATCGAGTAACAGCCAGTAGGTTGGGTCGCCCTGATATAACCACCATTTGGCCGCACCACCGATTGTATTGAGGATAAAGACCCACAGCAAAGTACGCACAGCACCAAAGCGGCGACAGCTCCACGCCAGCACGGGGACAAAAGCCAGACCTGCCAGCGCATAGCCACTGGATAACAAGGCTTTCCACCAAGAACCAGCGACTAAATCGGCCTGGTTCATGGCATAAACCAGCAGGTAATAATCCATCGTTGCGACAAAAGCGCAGCCGCACAGCTGCAGCAGGCACAGCAGTAATAACCAGCGCAGCGCCGGCCGCTGGCGCAGCAGGCTCAGGCTATCGCGTGCAGCGATGGGCACGCTGTGTTCAGTTGACGCGGCCGCGTGTTCAGGCCCCTTGCTGGTTTCGTTGGCGCGCAGGGCCAGCCATAAGCCGGGGAGGGCGATCAGCAGGGTGCCGATCAAGGCGCCAACCCAGCGCACGCCTTGCTGGAAACTACTGAACAGCGCCACCTGTGATAAGGGCACCAGCCATTGATAGCCTAAAGACCCCAGCTTTTGCACGGCGCTAGCCAGGCCAAATACCGCTGTGCGTTCCTGCGGCTCTGGCGTTTGTTCAAACACCAGGCTGGATAAAGGCACGGCCAGCAGCGGTAACGCGAGGAAAAACAGCAAGGATAAGCCAGCGAAATAACCCAGTTGCCACTCTGGCGGCCACTGCGCTGGGACTTGCCACATCAGCACAAAACTCACGCTTAAGCCGAGGACGCCCGCCAGTAAAAAAGGCCGGCGCCGACCAAAGCGGCTTTGGCAGCGGTCGGAAGCCCGGCCGACATAACCGCTGATACTGCTACCGAGCAGCATCGGCACCGCGATAGCAAGGCTGAGCCAGACCGGGTCCAGCGCCAGCGTCATCTGGTAAAAAGGCACGGCCAGTACCAGCACACTTTGGTTGGCAAAAAACAATGCCAAAAAGCCAGCAGCTAACAGGTAGCGCTGGACTTTGATGGCGGATCCACCGTTGTGTGGTGTTGTCACGGGCTGGTTTGAACTCGGTGGCACTTAGATCCCCGCAGGTGATGGAGTCAGTCTGCTGCGGTTTTACCGCATCAGACTGACTTCAGCAATTTCTAACGCATTATTGCCATCGCTCGGTGCTAACAATTGCCACTGCGTGCCTTGCAGCTGTGATAAATCACCCAGTTGCTGGCCCTGATGGGCCAACTGCGCCGGCATAAAGGTCGGGAATGCCTGCGTCAGCAAGGTGGGTGATGCCTGTAGCGCGCTCAGTGGCACCAGTTGATAGCGCCATTCACTGCTCGCTTCGAGGTCAATACCAAAAGCCAGACCATCTTTGTTCAGCAGCGCGAACCGCACCGGCAGACTGTCTTTCACCGCGCGCATTTTGATGGCGACCTTCGTGTAGCCGGACAAATCGCGTTGCGTGAGTCCCATCACCGCATGGGTTTCGGTGCGCAGCAACGGCAGCGGCGGCTGTTGCCAGTCTGGCGTTTTGGCCGGACGTAACCGCAAGGCCAGGCCTTGCTGACGTTCACCGGCCAGCCATTGCTGAGTCACCTGCGCATCTTTGGGATAGAGCAGGCTGGTCTGGTCGGCTTTTGCATCAAATAGCGGCACTGCGGCACCCGGTTGCTGCAGCAAGGTGCTGAAACTGTGCTGGCTGCGATGCGGGAAATCCCAATCCGACGGCAGCGCTGCAACCGCGCCTGGGAAACTCAGCGGCTTGCCAGTGTCGGCATGACTGAGCACCAGCTGATAGTTCAGCATCCCGCTATTGGCCGGTAGTTTTAGCTTGGTGCAATAGCGGCCTAAATCAGTGGCCTGCATTTCTTGTTGCTGGATTTGACCCTCTCCGGTCAGCCGGTAATACAGGCTGACTTTCATCTGGCTGACGTTCACCTGACTAACCGGGCCTGCCGCTGTCTGGCTAGGAGCGGTCAGCTGGGCACAGACTGGCAGCGGTTGGTCAATCGGCCATTGCCGCAGCGGCTGATGCACTAACAGCGGTTGTTGGGCGGCGATAGCTGGGAGCAGGAAGGGCCGCGCCTGTGTTTTTGTTTGCTCAGGCGTTTGCGCGATGAGAACGGCGGTTTTCGCCAGCAGATAGCGGCCCGGCGTGACGGCAACCTGGCCATTTTTCGCCTGAATTTGCGTGCCATCCGCGCGCTGTAACACAAAGCGCGGGCCGATATCAGCAAGCTTAATCAGCATGTCGCGCTGATTCACCGACAGCCGCACCGCTTCGCGTTTTAAGCTGGAGTTTTGGTGCGGATCATCCAGCACGGTTGCGTCCGGATAGACTTCGAGCTGCCACAGCCCATCTTGCTGTTTATCGAGAAAATAAGCGCCACTGCCCTGATACTGCACCAGTGGTGAGCTGCCGACACCGGCGATATGCTCAAGTGTTGCCGGATTGACCGGTGCGGTGTCAGTGCTGTTGCTGTGGTAATAGCGGCTGCCGTTGTTGAGCAGCGCCAGGCCCGTTGCTGGGTTCAGAGTGGTATTGAGTGCCGCGCCACCAAACTGATTGGACGCCGGATAGGCACCGGTATCTGCACCGCGTGGCAGATTGCGAAACACTTCGCCGGCGATCAAAAAGCTAATGGCTTTGGCCGGGGTGTACAGCAAGTTTAAATAATGCGTGTTGTACTCGGCGTTGCTGGCAGCAAGCAACGCTGGGTCGTAGGCAAATTGCGTCGCCCACTGAAAACCCGCGCTGCGGAAACTGCGCGCCATCGCTGGATAGAGCAGGGGCGCTGTGACATCGGCCGCGTCAAATTCGTAAATCATCCGTGCTTTGTCGCGGCATTCAGCGACGTCTTTAAATGGGTTGTGATACTGAGCGACCGAGCTCAGTACGTTGCTTTGCAGGCTGCTGTATTTCAGCAAGCCGGTCGGATACCACTGAAACGACACGCCATCGATATTGCTTTGGCACAGCGCTTTGGCAAACTCCGGCCAGTTGCCTTGTTCACTGCTGTTGTAAAACAGCGGTTGCGTCACGCCGGCATCGCGCATCACTTTGACCAGACCATTGACGTAGTCGGTCACGGCCGCTGCATCAGCATGTTTTGGCTCGTTAAACAGTTCAAACGCCAGAATATTCGGGTCTTTGGCATAGGGCACACCATCCAGATTTTTGTGCGCCATCAACTGGGCCAGATAACGCTGTTGCGCTTTGATCGCATCGGCTTTTTCGTTCATCTGGTTTTTGCTGTACAGCACGGCAAAACCTGGCTCCTGTGGATCCGGTGCCGGATAGCCGCTGCCCCACCAGCCAATCGGCGTCAGCACCACTTTGATGTTGTAACGCTTCAGTTCAGCCAGCAGAAAATCAAATAACTGCAGATGCTCGTTATTAAGTAGGTTGCCGTCGCGATCGCTAATCAGGCGGTCCCACAGATGGATGCGATAGCCAGTCACACCTAGCCGTGCCAGATGGGCGACGTCCATTCGGATCGCCTCCTGATGTGACATGCCCAGTTCTTTGACGGCACGGTAACCAAAGGCAAATGGCAGGTTATAATTGGCGCCAAATAAGGCTACCTCGGCCGCCTTGCCAGTGGCATCGGTCTGATACCAGACGCCGTCTTTCACATAAGAAGCGCTGGCTGCGAAAGCCTGCCCCGCGAATAACCCCGGTAATAAGCTGAACGATAAGGCCGCCGCCAGTGCGGTCCGCTTGAATGCAACTTGACTCATCATTACCACCAGACACTGTAAAAGGCCACGAGCACTAACACCACCAGCAGCAACGACAGGTTAAAGCCTTTGCTGGTGTCAAAACTGATGTCGTTGAGTTCCACCGCGCCGGCCTGAGCCTTATTGCCTTGCAGCAGAGACACCACAATCGCCAGGCCCAGACACAGCAGGAACACCAGACCCACCCGGTCCATAAACGGCAGCGCCGGCCAGAACTGATAAAACAGGAAGCTGAACACGGCAGAACCAATGGCAGCCGCCAGCGCCGCGTCGGCAGTGGTTTTTTTCCAGAACATGCCCATGAAAAACAGCACGACAATACCCGGGGTAAAGAAGCCGGTAAATTCCTGAATATATTGGAACGCCTGGTCAAAATCACCCAGCAGTGGTTTGGCAGTGAAGAGTGCAATCACCAGCGACAGCAAGCTGACCGCGCGGCCGACAGCGACATAATGCTGCTGGCTTTGCGCCGGTTTGACCTGCGCGTATAAATCCATGGTGAAAATGGTCGCGACTGAGTTGGTCATCGACGCCACGCTCGACAAAATCGCAGCGACCAGCGCGGCAAAAATCAGGCCTTTAAGGCCAGACGGCATCAGCGCCATCATCTGTGGATATGCCTGGTCCGGTTTGGCTAAATCCGGCAGGATCAGCACGGCCGCAATGCCCGGCAGCACCACGATGACTGGCATTAAAAGTTTCAGGAATGCCGCAAAAGCGATGCCTTTTTGCGCTTCACGCAGGCTGGATGCCGCTAAGGCGCGCTGGATAATATATTGGTTGAAACCCCAGTAGCTTAAGTTCATCACCCACATGCCACCGACCAGCACCGAAATACCCGGCAGACTAATGTAATGCGGATTATCCGGGCTTAAAATCATGTCGAATTTTTCCGGCGCCTTGGCCAATAAGGTGTCAAAACCAGCCAGTACACCGGCGCCTGCGCCAATCATGTCAAGCGCGAGGTAGGACATAAACAGGCCGCCGAACACCAGCAGCACCACTTGCAGAATATCGGTAAAAGCGACGGCTTTGAGGCCGCCATACAGCGAATAGCTGACCGAGAACAACGCCAGCAGCGCCATGCTCCAGAACAGGTCGATACCGGTAAGCGCGTTGACGGCCAAAGCGCCGAGCCATAACACCGCGGTTAAATTGACAAACACATAGACCGCCAGCCAGAAAATCGCCAGCGTGGTCCGCACGCGGTTGTCGAAGCGCTGCTGCAGGAACTGCGGCATCGTATATATTTGTTTTTTCAGGAAAATCGGCAGGAAGTATTTGCCGACCAGCATCAGCGTGATCGCGGCCATCCATTCATAAGACGCGATGGCCAGGCCAATGGCGTAACCAGAGCCGGACATGCCGATGATTTGCTCGGCGGAGATATTCGCCGCGATTAAGGATGCGCCAATCGCCCACCAGGGCAGGCTGTTGCCCGCCAGAAAGTATTCATTGGTGTCTTTCTGATGGCCTTTTTCTTCGCGCGACACCCAATAGGCGACGAACAGCAGGCCGAGGATGTAGGCGACAAAAATCGTGATGTCGAGATTGGATAGAGTCATAGCCAGTCCTGGATTTTCCTGTTAACTCCCGTTGCACGGGTGCTGTTGTTATCTCCCTTTGCATGGGAGCTGTTGTTAACTCCCTGAAATGGGAGTTTGTTGTTATTCGCTTCAGCTGAAGCGGTAAAAAATCTGCTGTTGATACAGCTCGCCCGGCCTAAGTACGGCCGACGGAAAATCAGCGCGATTCGGTGCATCCGGGAAATTTTGCGCTTCCAAGCAAATGCCCTGAAAAGGCGCAAAAGGTTTGGTTAAGTAAGTCCCGACATAAACCTGCACGCCAGGCTGGGTGCTGCGTAGCTCCAGGGTCCGTGGGCTGTCGACAGTGCTGTCGCCAATGCTGCCGCCAGTGCTGTAACGCAGCCGCGCCCGCAGCGGGACGGGGTCTGGTGCTGGCGACTTGGCAACCACCTGATAGACAAAACAGTGGTCCAGCCCGTGCGGTAAATCCGCAGTTTGCCGGCACAGCGGGCCCACCGCTGTTGCCACGCGAAAATCAAACTCATGCCCGGTCAAAGGTCGGAACGCATCTGGCAGCGGAATACCGCTTGCGTCGACCGCCAGATATTGTTCGGCCATTAACTCTAACTGATGCGCTGCAAGCGCTTCCACTGTTTGTTGTGGTGCGAGGTTAAAGTAACAGTGGTTGGTCAGATTGACGACCGTTTCAGCGTCCGTCATGGCCGTGAAACTGAGCTGTAACTCGCCGGCCGGCTTACCGTCAGTATCCACAGTGTCGACGACCCGCAGCTGCTGGCGCACGGTCAAAGTGCCGGGAAAACCCTGGTCACCATGCCCGCTGACCAGTGCTAGCAGCAAGCTGTCGGCACTATGTTCCAGCACAGTCCAGACCCGCTTCGCAAAACCTTGCTCGCCGCCATGCAGGCAATGCGGCGGTTGACTGGCGTTTAATCGCCACTCTGTACCCGCAGTGTCGGTGTAGGCGGCGTTGGCGATCCGGTTGGCATATCGGCCCACGCTGGCGCCAAGCGCAGCGCTATCGGTCAGATAAAACGCCGGATCCGCCTGCGACAAGGTCAGTTCCTGACCATGCCATTTGATGCTCTGAATACGGCCGCCATAGGGCAATACCGTCACGGTCAGGCCGTTGCTGCAGGCAATGGCGTGCGGGATCAGCGCGCAGTCTACTGAAGCCTCTGCAAATGGCGTGGCCTGGCTCATAGCGCACGGGCTCCGGCACTGGCCTGACACAGGTAAAAGGTCGGTTCCAGCTGATGCGCCGCCGGATAGACCTGGCTTAAGTGCTGACAGACCGGTTCGACCAAATCGGCCGGTAATAACGCCACCACACAACCACCAAAACCACCACCGGTCATCCGTACGCCACCGCGTTCACCACACATGGCCGCAACTTCCGCCACCAGAAAATCAATGGCCGGAACCGTGATGGCAAAATCGTCGCGCATCGACTGATGCGACTGCGCCATAAGTGCGCTTAAGGTTTTGATATCACCGCTTTTCAGTGCGACAGCTGCGGCTTCTGTGCGATTGTTCTCACTAATAACGTGGCGGGCGCGGGCATAAATCAACGGGTCGAGCTGTGCTTGTGCGGCTTCCAGTTGGGTTAAGTTGACGTCGCGCAGCGCTTTGACGCCAAAAAATGCAGCGGCGGCTTCACACTGTTCACGCCGTTCGTTGTAGGCGCTGTCGACCAAACCGCGTTTGACGTTGGAGTGAATAATCAGTACCTGTAAAGACGCTGGCATCGGCACTGTCTGGTAATCCAAGCTGCGGCAATCGAGTAACAACGCCTGACCAGCTTCACCGGCGGCGCTGACCAGCTGGTCCATAATGCCGCACTGGCAACCCGCAAACTGATGCTCCGCCTGCTGGCCGTTCAGCGCATTGTCGCGCGGGGATAACGGGCTACCTGCGAGCGTACTCAACCCTAAACCCAACACCATTTCTAATGACGCCGAGGAACTTAAACCGGCGCCTTGTGGCACATTGCCGCCCACTACCAGTTCACAGCCTGGCAGCACCAGACCGCGTTGCTGTAATCCTGCGACGACGCCGCGGACATAATTGGCCCAGCGTGGCTGGCTGACGGGTTGGATAGGTTCAGTTAAATCAATCAGATGCAATTGTTGATAGTCTGCAGCGTAGATGCGGATCTGGTTCGAACCCGGCACAACCCGGCTCGCCAGGACGGTTTCAAACTGAATGGCACAAGGCAGCACAAAGCCGTCGTTGTAGTCGGTGTGCTCGCCAATCAGGTTAACGCGACCCGGTGCGCTGAACAGCTGAGTTGGCGCGCCACCAAATTCACGCTGGAATACTGCGGTGATCATATCCTGAAGATTGCCGGCCAGACTCATGCCTTCACTCCTGTTGCTGCTTGTTTGTAATGCGCAGCTTGTTTGTAATGCGTAGCAGGCAGGTCGCGTAAGCGCGCTGCGGCTTGTTCCGGGGTCATATCGCGCTGCGTTTCGGCCAGCATTTCATACCCTACCATAAACTTTTTCACGCTGGCGCTTCTGAGCAGCGGCGGATAAAAATGCGCGTGCAGCTGCCAATGTGCGGTATCAGTGACGCCATAAGGCGCACAGTGCCAGCCCATCGAATACGGGAAAGAACACTGGAACAGATTGTCGTAACGGATGGTCAGCGCTTGCAGAATTTCAGCCAGGCTCTGTTGCTCCGCGCTGGTTAATTGCTCCAGATGTTGCACGACGCGTTTGGGTAGCAGCAGCGTTTCAAAAGGCCAGCTGGCCCAATACGGCACCACCACCAGCCAGTCTGCATTTTCCAACACCAGCCGGGAGCGGTCGGCCAGCTCCAGCTCGCTGTAGCGTTGCAGTAAATTCTTCCCATGTTTGGCGAAGTAAGCCGCTTGCTGCGCATCTTCCCGTGCCGGCAGCGTCGGGATGCCTTTACTTGCCCAAATCTGGCCATGCGGATGCGGATTGGAGCAGCCGTTAATGGCGCCTTTATTCTCAAATACCTGCACCCAGCCATGGTCGCGTGACAAATCCTGATACTGGTGGATCCAGCATTGGATCACCGCTTGAATTTCGCTGATTGACAGTTCCGGCAGCGTCTTACTGTGATCCGGTGAATAGCAGATCACCCGGCTACAGCCTTGTTCAGACTGCAATTGCAGTAAATCTTCCTGATTAAAACTGGCCGCCGGCGTGTGAGTATTCAGTGCGGCAAAGTCGTTATGAAACACAAAAGGGCCCCGGTACTCTGGGTTGTGTGAGCCATTAATCCGCACATTACCCGGGCACAGATAACAAGTTTCGTCATAAGACGGCTGTACGCTGTTGTCAGCCGCCTCAACCTGACCTTGCCAGGGCCGTTTAGCGCGATGCGGTGACACCAGCACCCAGTCACCGGTCAGCGCATTGAGACGGCGGTGTGGGTGCTCCACTGGATCAAAAACTGGCGGATCAAACACGGTTTGCTCAGACAATTTACGTACATCAGACATCAGCGTTTTCCTCCGGCGGCCGCAATTGGCGTGTTAGTGTGATAGCCCTGCGGGTTCAGTTGTTGCCAGCGCCAGGTGTCGCTGACCATATCAGTTAAATTCAGTTGGGCTTGCCAGCCCAGTTGTTGCAATGCTTTGCCGGCATCGGCGTAGCAGGCGCTGACATCGCCGGGACGACGTGGCGCAAAAGCAAGCGGCACCGGATGACCAGATACCCGGCGAAAGGCGTCAACCATCTGCAATACCGAGTAGCCCTGGCCGGTGCCGAGGTTAAACAGGTGATGGCCCGGCTGATGTTGTAACTGCTCCAGCGCGCGGACATGGCCGTCGGCCAAATCCAGCACATGGATGTAATCACGTACACCGGTGCCATCCAGCGTCGGGTAGTCATTGCCAAACACCGTGAGCTGTTCACGCCGACCGACTGCCACCTGACTGATAAAAGGCAGCAGATTGTTCGGAATGCCTTGCGGGTCTTCGCCGAGCATGCCGGAAGGATGCGCACCGACCGGGTTGAAATAGCGCAGCGCTACTGCAGAAAATGCCGGGTTAGCGACGCAGTAATCTGCCAGGATTTGTTCCACCATCAACTTGCTGCGGCCATAGACACTTTGCGGGCCGGTTGGTGATTGCTCGGTCAATGGCAGTTGTTGCGGGTCGCCGTAGACGGTCGCGGAGGAGCTGAATACCAGACAGTTCACCTGATACTGCTGCATCAGTTGCAGCAAGGTCACAGTGCCGGCCACATTGTGCTGATAGTATTTCAGCGGTTCGCGCGCCGATTCGCCAACGGCTTTTAAGCCGGCAAAGTGGATCACGGCATCAAAGTTCTGGCCGCTTTGGCTATGTTCTGCAAACACGGCGCCAAGCGCTGTGGCGTCACAGATATCCAGCTGATAAAAGCGAAAGGCGTCTGCGTTATCGCTACTGTTTTCAGCGCTGCTCTCACCACTGAGATGGGCCAGTCGTGTTAATACTTCGCGCTGGCTGTTACTGAAATTATCCACCAGTACCAGCTGATGCCCCCGCGCCAGTAACGCCAGCGCCGTATGCGAACCGATGTAACCGGCGCCGCCGGTCAGCAGGATTTTCATCGGGATCTCTCCATTAGAATTGAATAGTCGCGGCCGGCAGCCCGTCGGCTGTCACCGTCAGGCGGCCTTTGAGACCGGCAGCGCCAGTTTTCACCAGCACCACGCCGACGCCGCGTTCAGTCACGACCGGCTCCGGATTGACGATATCAAGCTCACTACTTTGGAAATGCAGCACCACACCACTGCCACGCACCGGATTGCCCTTGCTGTCAACCAGTTGCGCTTTGACAAAGACTTCATCAAAAGCCGCTGGCGCCGGCGCGATGTCGTCGACCTGGATCTGGATAGCTGCCGCCGGGCCTGGTGTGGTCACCTGATGGGTTGCCACGACCTTGCCGTCGATCAGTGCTTTGGCTTCCAGCGTGCCTGGCACAAAGGCTGGCAGATTGAATTCCACCGGTGGATGGGCCATCCGATCGGAAATTGAGTGCTCGCCGGTTTGGCGGCTTGGCCCGCGGGTGTCCACCAGCTTGCCGTTTAAGTACAACGCGACTTGCTCGGCATTACTAAACACGCGCACCGTTGCAGGGGCCTGCGCTGCGACGCCTTCACCGGTCCAGTCGCTGGCGATAAACACCATAGGGCCGGATTGATAGAGGCTGGATTGTTCGCTGGCCGGGCGCTGGCTGCGGAATTGGTAATAGCTGTATTTCGGCTGACGGTAGATGCTCATCAGACCGGAAGCTTCCAGGTCATTGGCATAACCGCGGTTGTAGTCAAACATCACCCAGTAACCGTCGGCAAAGGCTGGCGTGCGCAGGTTATCGTTATGCGCTTCCTGCAAGTTGGTGGCCTGTTGCAACAAGCGGGTTTCACCGGCAGACAGCAATTGCCGTGAGGTGCGCGCTTCCGGTTTTAAGCCCTGCCACTGATGCTGGGCAAAACCGGCATTCTGCGCATAGTATTCCCAGTCGCCATATTCAGACACCATATAAGGTTGCGTCGGCGGGGTGTAATGCTGTAACCGGTGCTGCCGCGCTTGCAGGTAGAGGTCAAAACCCGGCATCCAACCGGCGGAATAAGCCCAGGGCGCTTCCTGTTTCACGGTCTGGTGCAGCCGCTTGATCAAGGCGGGTGACATATCGGTTTCATTCAGTGAACACTCGAATGCCAGAATGCTCGGATGATTGCGGCTGCGGCGGATCATGTTGCGGCAGTTCTGTACCATCAGTTCAGCAAAGGCCGGGTCCATCGACTGATATTGCCAGCCCGGAATGGCGTCGAGCAGCAGTAAACCTAAGCGGTCGGCGGCATCCATAAAGGCTTTCGACTGCGGATAATGCGACAGCCGGACATAGTCAAAACCAGCATCTTTGATGCGCTGTGCATCCCGCACGTCAGCCAGCGGGCCGACCGCATAGCCTAAGTGCGGGAACTCCTGATGACGGTTGATGCCGCGCAAAAAGGTTTTCTGCCCGTTTAATAACAGCTGATGTTGCTCGTTAAACGCGATAGTGCGCAGGCCAATATTGCGCTGTTGCTGTTCCAGCAAACGCTCGCCCTGCCACAGTTCGGTCACCAGCTGATACAGCGCCGGTTGCTGTGGGCTCCACAGCGTCGGCTTGTCGATAGTCAGCTGTTGCTGCAGGGTTTGGCGCTGACCGCTTGCTAATGTCAGCTGAGCCTGGCTTTGGCTGACCAGTTTGCCGTTTTGCCACAGCTGTTGTTTCAGCCGGGTTGGTGTTGCGCTGCTGCCTGCTGACTGCAGCTCAGTAGCGATGGCCACCGTGGCTTGCTGTTGGCTAATTGCGGGGTAGCTGACTGCAACACCAGCGCCGGCCACGGTATCGCTTAATTGCTCTGAACTGATAAAGACCGCCGGCCGCAGCGCCAATGTCACTGGACGGTACAAGCCGCCGTAGGGGCTAAAATCCAGCTGGGCCAGTGGTTTGAGTCCGGTCAGTGCATGGTCGCGGTTATCCAGCCGCACCATGATTTCAACGGTTTTGCTTTGGGCAGCCGCAGCGGTATCCGCTTGATGTTGCCGGGTCAAATAGGGGGTTAAGTCGATACTGAACGGCAGAAAGCCACCGAGATGCTGGCGTAAATGCAGCCCGTTCAGATAGACATCCGCCACATTCATCGCGCCGCCAAATTGCAGCCAGACCTGCTGGCCCTGCAGATCGGTTGGCACTTGCAGGTTGGTTTTGTACCACATAGTGCCTTGCCACTGGTCATTCACCAGCAGCGGTTCGCGTTTAGGGATGTGCGGCAGTCTGACGCTTTCCCATTGGGCATCAGCGCGCGGCAATTGACCGGCGCCATGCTGGTCTTTGCTAAACAACCAATGATGGACGGTCAAATCACAGGCAACGGTGGCCTGTCCGGATGGGCAAGCTGTAACCATGGCCGGCATCACTGGCGTGACAGTGGTCGCAGGCTCGCTGGCAACCGCTTGCGAGCACCACAGGGCCAGGCTCAGCGCTGAATATCGAATTGTTAATCGGGGCATGATAAGTCCTTGCACAAAAAATTAGTTTTAACTGGGATGCGCTGCCGCAGAGCCGGTATTGCGGAGCCTCTGCAGGTCGCTTAGCGCAACTCAGGCGTCCTTGCTGCTGACCGCTCAGGCATAGTTGCGCTCCACCTGTGGTCGTAACACCACTTCGTGCCAATGTGCTGCAGCGGGGGCCTGCAACATGGCGAGGGCGGCGCGAGCGACATCATGCGGATCTAAGTATTCAGGCCTTGCGTTGGCCCGAAAGCCGGTATCCACGCCGCCGGGAATTAAATGCAGCACGCGCACGCCGCTGTCCTGCAGCTCACGCCTGAGTACTTTGCTGTAGCTTTCCAGCGCCGTTTTACTGGCGCTGTAAGCGGCGACACCAGAGTTGGCGAAACTGACGCAAGTGCTTAGCACCTGCAAAATAGTGCCGTGTCCACGCGCCAGCATGCCGGGCAGCAGACATTCCTGCAGCAGCAGCGGTACACGGAAATTCAGTGCCAGCATCTGTTCCAGCGCTGGCCAATCCGGGTTTTGCGCCGGGGCCCGGCTTAAGTTGGCCCCAGCACAGTTAATCAGCCCATCAACCGGGCAAGCCGTTTCCGCCTGCTGACAAAAAGCAATCAGCGCAGCCGGATCGGTTAAATCAAAACTCGCACTGTGCACCAGCTGAGACGCTGGGGCGACAGCCAGTACTTCAGCACAGGTGGCCGCCAGTTTGGCCGCATCGCGGCCCTGCAAACTCAGACGATAGCCAGCCTTCGCCAGGTGCAGCGCTAAGGCGCGGCCAATGCCGCCCGATGCGCCGGTCAGTAGCAGATGTTCAGCAACCTGTGGTTTAGCAAATGGGTGCTGGGCAAAAGCATATTCAGCCATGGCGTGCTCCGGATCTGAGGTTGGTGCCTGGTGGCGCTGTTGAGCGCTTTATGACCGGCTACGCGTTGCGGGTAGCCGGTATTTGGGCCTGCTGGCTTACATCGAGTACGAGAAACCAATCAGGAAACGGCGGCCCCAGTCGAGGTAGCTGCCAATCCGGCTTGGATCGTTGTCGAAGTAAGAGGTTGAAGCTTCGTTGGTCAGGTTCTGGCCCTGCAACATCAGCTTCAGCTGGCTGTTCACTTCATAAGAAACACTGGCATCCAGCGTGGTTTCTGCGTTGATGCTGTTGATTTCAGACGGTGTCCAGCTGCCGACGCGGGTAAAACCGCTGCGGTAGTTGTAAGACACTTTGGCGTCGAAACCGGCTTTGTAGTACCACAGCGTCAGGTTGGCGACGTCTTTAGACAGGCCACCGAGTGCCAGCGGGTTGTCTTTTGGCACGAATTCATAAACGTTGCTGTCGGTGTAGGAATAGTTGGCGTAGAAACCCAAGCCATCGAACGGTGCCGGCAGGTTTTTAAACGCCTGCTGGTACATCACTTCAAAGCCTTTGATTTGACCGCCATCGCCATTGACCGGGCCGGTGAAGTCATAGGTCACGCCGTCAATCGTCAGCTTGTCAGTGCTGCTGCCGATGTGGCTTTCTAAGTCTTTAAAGAAGGTCGATACGGTCAGCGCCTGATCTTCAGACAGATAATATTCCACACCGAGATCCAGCTGGTTCGCCACAAATGGATCTAACAACGGGTTGCCACCAGAACCGGTTCTGACCGGGCTTTGTGAATCCAGCTGGAAGCCGGTGCGCATTTCCACCAGTGGTGGCCGTGCTAAAGCACGCGACAAACCGACCCGCAGTTGGGTTTCATCGGTCAGCGCAAAGTTCAGGTTCAGCGATGGCAACACTTCGGTGTAGCTGTGGTCGACGCTGACCGGTGAATACTGGTTGTCCTTAAACTGGTAACCGACCGATTGTGAATCGGTTTTCACCAGCCGCACGCCAGCGTTACCGGTGTAGCTAAAACCAAATAGCTCTGAATTTAACCGGACCATGGTATACAGGGCCTGGTTGTCCTCACTGACGAACCAGCTATTGATGCGGTCCTGATTGGTTTTGCTGTACGCCGAGCGGTGGTCGATGCCGCCAAAGGCTTGCTGGACTAAATCACCCCAGTTGTTAAAGCCATACATATCCGGCGCCACCAACCCACCGCCCAGTGCATACCGGCGGCCGTAATTGCTGACGTTCGGGTTCTTCACCGCCTGCCACCAGCTTTGCACGTCGTTGTCTTTCTCGCGCTCGGAGATGCGACCACCGAAGGACACGCTTTCGATCAGACCATGGTCAACCCGGCGCTCAAAGTCCAGTTTCAGGCTGGTCATTTCGTCGGTCAGCATGCGATCGCTGTCGACCGTCATGCCATTCACTTTGTAGTATTCCGGTTTGCTGATGTCCTGGTTGACCACGACACCTAAACGACCACCGGCAGTCGACCACTGGACGTCGAGCGGTGTTGGGCCTGAGTAGCCGGATGTGACGTTGACCCAGCGCGACTCGATGCTGGCTTCGGAATAGCCGAGGTCAGCACTCATAGTCCAGACGTCGCCTTCCCACACTGATTTCAGGCCAGTGCTCAATAATTCGTTGGCTTGGAACCAGGTGGCGTTGTTCGCCGAGTGTGCGCCCCACAGCAAACCACCGCCGGTCAGCTGCTGGCTGCCGTCTGGCTTGGTGATGATCTGCGGTTTGGCTGCAGAGTTGTTGTAGTTCCAGTTGCTGCCACCGCCCCAGTTACCCCAGCCGTCAAACCAGAACTGGTCTTCCAGCTCTTCGATATCAAATTCTGAGTAGAACAGATCGTATTTGAGGTTCAGCTGCTCAGACGCCTGCCATTCCAGAATGGTCATGGCACCGGTGCGCTGGTTGTCGCCGAGTTTAGTCGCAGTTTTGCCGCCCCAAGGCGCGGCTTCGCGGATGCCGTCACCGTTCACATCGCCTTGATCAGCGGTGTTTTTGTTGTAAGCCCAGCTGCTGGTTTCGCGTTGCAGCGATGGTTGGTCCTGATAAGTGAGGCCAAGCACCACACCAAAGGTCTCGCTCCACTGGTCGACATAACTGAAGCTGCCTTTCTGGCCGCTGGCTTCAGCGCCGTCGATGTCATGACCCAGCTGATAATCCATCAGGTGGCCGGTCACGTTGATGATGCGTTTGTCTTTGGCCAGCGGGCTGACAAAGTTCATATTGACGAGGCCAGAGATACCGCCTTCGACATGGCTGGCCAGCGGGCTTTTGTACACTTCAACGGAATTAATCAGTTCGGCCGGGAATTGCTCGTACCGCACTTCACGGCTTGGCTCGGCGCTGACAATTTCGCGGCCTTGCATCGTCGCCATATTCAGCCGTGGCCCCATACCACGAATAGAAATGCTGCTGGCGTTGCCGCGATCCCGCTCTGCTGCCACGCCCGGCAAGCGGCCTAAGGCATCGGCGATGGTCACGTCTGGCAGCGAACCCAAGTCATCTGTGGAAACGATTTCCACGACGGAGTCCGCTACTTTTTTCTGTAATAACGATTTGCCAAGGGTGGCACCAAAGCCACGGACTTCAATAGTTTCAATCGTCGTCTCAACCGCGGCAGCGTCTGATTTCGCTTTATCTGCAGCAGCTGCTGCTGTGTTTTCCGTAGTTTGCGCCTGGCTGTAAGCGCTGAAAAGCGCTGAACTGACGGCCAGCGCCAGCAATGATTTCTGACATTTGTTCTGCCATATCGTCTTCATAATCCACCCTTGTCTGAAACGGTATTTGTTGTGTTGCCTGCCTGTTACCCGACAGTGCGCAGTCGTACCCGGAACTCCTTGTCGCTTTTTTCAACAGCAGTTCACTGGCGGATTTATAACATGAAAGGGAAAACGTTTTCCAATCTATTTTCTCGATGTTTTCACAGATGAATTTAAATAGCTGAATTTATTTGATTTAAAGTGTGGAAACGCTTGCTTTGGGGCTGGGAGATCTGGGAAGGGGCGGGAAGGTTTGGTAAGCGCTGCCTGTTGGGCATCACACGTTGGCCGTCACACTATTGCGATCTTCGGCACCTCGCGCTTCTGATTCATTTTTGCCAATAAAACCAATAAAATTAACTAAATGTGAAATAAATGTGTATTTTGAGCTAATCTGATCCCATTTCCCGCTCCATCTTCCAGCAACTACTCTATCGACAAAATACGTCATTGGCGTATAATGAGGCATTGTTATGGTGATAATAGAAACACCAGTTTTCACTAAACTGATCACTGAACTCATGAGTGATGAGGATTACCGAGAACTGCAGCTTACCTTGGTCGCCCGTCCGGATCTTGGTGTATTGGTTCGCAATAGTGGTGGACTGCGCAAGCTACGTTGGAATCTGTTCGGGCGAGGCAAAAGTGGCGGTGTGCGGGTGATTTATTACTGGATGACTGAGGATGAACAGCTCTACATGCTGTTGGCCTACCCCAAAAACGTGCAGGATAATCTGACTGCGCAACAGCTCAACATGCTTAAGTCAATTATACAGCGGTGGCCTTTATGAACGACGAACTCTTTCAAGCACTTCTGACCAGCGTGCAGCAAGCCGATGCCATTATCAGCGGCACGGCTAAACCGGCGCGGCTCAGCACCTTCGCGGAACCTGAGGTCAAAGCAGTGCGGGCCAAAACCGGTCTGACGCAGGAAAAGTTTGCCATGATGGTCGGTGTCAGCAAACGGACGCTGGAGAACTGGGAACAAGGCCGCCGTTATCCGACCGGACCTGCCCGGGCTTTGCTGAAAATCCTCGATGCAGATCCGGTTGGCGCGATGAAAGCGCTGCAACGTTAATTGTCATGCCTATACCTATCCAGGCAACCTCACCGGCTTCAGTTCTGACGCCGGCCTAATCTCACAGTCAAAATAGGCAAATTTAGCGAATATCAGCCGAATTTCGGCAAAATGTGGTGATTTGTAGTGAATTGTTACCTTGCCTGCCAGCGGCGATCTCAAGCTGCTAGCATGCGCCGGTTTTAGATTGTCTGCGGTGTTGTTGCCGAGAGACCTGACTTTTCCGGATGAGGTGTTGATGAAATCCTGCAGAATGTTGCTGCCGATGTTAGTGAGCTTGCTATTGGCGGGTTGTGATAAGGATGGCCCGGCGCCATCACCGGTTGATTATCTGCAACCGGGATTGCCTATCCAAAGCGGCAGCGCAGCCAGCCGCCTGGCCAGTGGCGTGGCGCAAATTCAAGGGCTTGGCAGCCAATGCACAGGTTTCATTATTAATCATGGGGTTGCGAATGCGTCGGCCTACCTGATGACCAACGGCCATTGTGTCGAATTGTTTGATTCTGCCACTGTCCATCATCAGCTCCCTGCCGAAGGAAAAGCGCGTTTTAACCTGTTCAAAGACAATTTAGCCGGCGCCATCAGCGTCAATATCAATGAGATCAGCTGGGCCAGCATGCGTGGCACCGATATCGCCATCGTGAAAACCGACCAGACTTTGGCGCAGCTGCAACAACAGGGCTTGCGCGCTTATACGCTGGCGCCGCTGCCTAAACCCGGTACAGCCCTGACGATTGCTGGCGTACCGGTCAAGGACATTTCGCAGGAAGAATGGGCGCTGCGCCAGGTGCAATGTAAAGCCGGCCAGACCACAAGGGTGTTTGAGTTTGTCTGGATCTGGGACCGCGCCCAGGCAGGGGATTGTAGTGGTATTCTACCGGGCCATTCCGGCTCGCCGGTGTTTGACCCGGCCGGCCAAGTTGTCGGCATCATCAATACCAGCACCATCGGCGCCGAAGCGGGTGGCAACTGTTATCTCGGCAAGCCTTGTG
>Ga0209812_10000930_pt1 | contig 22915 bp, 29 predicted proteins | sample JI71714BDNA_FD_187502 | JGI IMG/M metagenome (GOLD analysis project Ga0209812, IMG submission 187502) | Wastewater effluent complex algal communities from Wisconsin, to seasonally profile nutrient transformation and Carbon sequestration -... | ecosystem: Engineered > WWTP > Effluent > Algae...
ATACTTGACGGAAGCGCCTAGTGTCGATACCATCCCCGACAATCGTAGCTTGGCGAACCCGCCAAGAGCGAGATCACCCGAAGAAGGAGATCCTCGTGGTCACCACAAGCAAGAAGAAGCACTGGTCAGGTGAGACCTGTCCGAAGTCCGCGACGTACGGGCAATACAGCGACAGGAACGGCACGTACGCTGGTCGGGACTATGACCGCTATGTCTACGCCGGCACAACGTTCCCACCGACGCTTAACAACCACCATTTCGAGGAGAAGTGAGATGGCAACCAACCCACCGATCGGAGACGGTCATCGCAAGGGCGCTGTTCGAGACCGGAGCCAATTTGAACGGCCAGACGGTCACTGGCAAAAGCGCGATCGAGACTCGGGGCAGTTCATGCCCGTCAAGAAGAGCGACGAACAGCCGTTCAAAGGCATTCGCAAAGAGAAATAGGAGTCGCCCCCACGGGTTTAGGCCACCGACAGGTGGCCTTTTTTTCGGCCTCAGAACAGTTCCTGAAGCGTCGCTCTAGTCCGAACCAAGTCATCCCGCCCCTTGCGCGTCTGCCGCAGCTCGGCGGGCGCAACCTGGCCTTGCTCATGAGCCGAGCCCTGCACCGCCGTGCGATAGGCATGCGGGGTGAGGTAAATCTCGCCAAACGGATCCTGCTCGATCTGCGCGCGCGTGGTGATCCAGACAAGCTGCAAAATGCTGCTCTCCCGCAGGAGCGCCTCGGCGATGTTGTTCCGCCGTGCCTCCGACTCCACCGAGAAGAGCACACGAAACGGCGCGTCCTTCGGATTCCGGACGCCGTAGCGCGCGGCCATGCCGCCAGACGCATAGAAATGCTGGTAGCCGTGGCACTTCCGCAAGATGGTGTCCAGCTTCTCGGAGCCGCGATCAACTTCAAGGAAGAACCGCTGCAACTGCGGCACCTCAAGCTCGATGAAGCCATCCGGCTTGATCTCCTGAAGTTCCGCCGAGTCGTGGCTCACAAACGCCTTGAAGGAGTACAAGAGCGGCCAGGTCACAAACTCCCGCACCGCAAGATCTTCCCAGTTCGTGCGTGCCTCACGCACGAAAGCCGCCTTGACGTTCATGACGGCAAGCTCGTGCTCGACGGTCATCGGCGACAGTGGCTTCCTGTCTTCAAACAGTTCACGCGTGAACCGTGGATAGCGCTCCAGCCGGTGATGCGCCTTGAGCGCATCGAAGCCTCGAAGCGCAAGCGAAAGGATGGCGGGCTTGCCGATGCCGGCGGGCGCTACCTTCAACAATCTCGCATCCGCGAGCTTCTTCAGCCGATTCTGGGCCGCCTCGTAGCTACCGCCGAAGTGCAGCTGCGCTAGGTGCTCGCGCGTGGCCAGCCTCGACTCGAAAAGGCTCTGCAGCACATCGAGGTCACGAACCTGGAGGCTGAGACTTCCGGCGGGCTTTGGGCTTTTCTGGTGCGGCTTCGGCTTCAACATGTGGTTTCACCACTTTATCACGTGCCGTCTCGGGTACAAAGAAGTCCTCGGGCTCAGACGGCTGCTCTCTGTGCGCCGCAGGCTCCACGTGCATATCTGCCTTCCGCACTGCAAATGGCAGCTTCTTCAACGTGTCGGCAACAAAGCCCGTCGTCATCCACTCTGCAACGTCCTCCGTGCCCAAACGTGCCTGCTTGATTGTCGTGGTGCGGAGCAAGCGCGGCTCCTCACTATCGATCAAGCGCACCCAGGCCGTACGGTTGCGCAGCGCCTGAATGCTCGACATAGCCCGGTGCCGTTGCTCTTCGAGCGATCGGAAGGTCACCGAGGACACTTCCTTGCCAAGAATAGGCACCATGACGGACGTCATCGTCTCCGTGTAGGTGCTGCCGGTCGCGCTGCTCTCGACTTCGCTCGAACTCTTGGCCTTCCCGCGGCTCCGGCTGGCCGAGTCGCTGCGCCCCTTCGAGCTGTTGACCTGGGCGGTCAACTCGTACTGCTCTTCATCCAACTCGCCGATGTTGTCGTGTCGGATGCGTTCCTTCGGGAACAAGCCGAAAGCACCACTCTCGTTCGGGAATGCCCCCTGCGACAGGGCCAGATTCTCGCTCTCGCCCTCAGTCACTGAGTCTGTCTCGCTCTCAGACAATCCGTATCCGGATGCGCTTGAGTGCGTCTCCGTCATACCCATCGAGTACGAAACTCTGGTCTGCTCGTCGTAGTCCAGCACCTTGGTCGACTCGAGCACATGCTTCACTTCATCCACATCCATGCGATCACGGAACAGCATCTCTGCGGTCACCTCCAAATCAGCGGGATCACTCAGATGGAAGATGACCTTCGAACGACACCCCGCCTTGACCGCATTGAGAAAGGCGCCCGACACCTCCCCCGGAATCCGGAGCTGGCTCGGGTATTGGTTCGCAAGCGTCAAATGCAGGCCAAATTTCCGCCCGCGCTGGAGCATGTCAGGGAGTACCGGCGACGACGCAAACTGCCCCAACTCGTCAATATACAAATAAAACGGCTTATTCCTCGGATTCTCGCCCCGCATACATGTTGCCGTCCACAAGTCACTCAAAATCAAAGACGCGAGTACTTTCGCGTCATCTGACTGTATAAAGCCACCTGCAGTGTTGAGATTAATAAGCACGATGGCGCCTTCTTCCATGGCGCGGCCAAAGTCGAGACTTTGGCCATGGTGAGGCTTCGCCGAAACCATGCGACGAATCGACTCGTTTCGGAGCAGACGGAATAAGCGGTTATAGGTGCTGCCCGTCTCATCGTGCTTACCTTTCTCCAACAACTCCTGCAAGGTGGCTAGGTGTATGTCAGATATTCTGCCGCGAACCTCGCGGATCAGTTTTTCACACTGAGACTTGTTCTTCAAAATTGCAACAGCCTCCGTAATGGGGCGATTCGCTGCAATTAAGGCGACCGCAACAGACTCCATAATGCGGGCAAAGAGTGGTGTTTGCGCCAGGTCGCCCTGGCCCAAACAATTCGCAAGCGCGGCGGTCACGTTCTGCGCGATAGTAGCCTGAGGCATCGTGCCCCTCGCACGGAGCACGTCAAATGCAATGACCCATTCGTCCTGCGTGAGATCAATAGGCCACAGTGGCCGGCGCATCCATTCTTCCCGCTCCGTCATCCAGGCAACCAGATGTCGATAGAGGGCGCCGTCAGGATCAATGACGCAGATGCCGCACTCCGTGCGCACCCACTGCTCTATATCCTGACGTATGAGCCCTTCAATAAACGACGTCTTGCCTGAACCCGTGAGACCAGGAATCCAGAGATGCATTGATCGCTGATCCGGAGACATGCGAATGTCTTCGCCATTCGCATCCTTCCCGAGAATCAAGTCATTGCCGTGTTCCCACATGCACACCTCGCTAGACGCTCAAAACGACCGCCAGACACCCGTTTCCTCGAAAGATGACAGATAGGTCATCTTGAGGCAATAGTGCGCGCTAGCGCGCTCCTATGGCGCTTGGCGCCATGCGGAACACCCGTTTCAGTCACACCCGTTTGTCGCGGTTTGTCGGGGGGCCGATTTTTCGGGAGCGAAGCGACCAGAAAAATCGAGCAGCCCCGACTTCGCACCTCAGTCACCTCGCCGTGCCGCAGTCCTGATAAGGCAAGGCACGGAACAAGAGGTGCACCGTAAGCCGGTCACGGTGAGGTGCGAAGTCGGGGGTGGAAACCCCCGACAAACCGCGACAACTAGTTGATTGTGCTGAAAATTTCAGCACATACCGGTATCCGCCTGTGGCGGACACCAGTACGGATGCCCCTTGCGGGCTCCGATCACGTCAAAAGCCCCGTGAGGGGCCTTGTCTCTTAAACGGGTGTGACTGAAACGGGTGGAAATGGGTGTCTTTATGGATCGTACCGGCTATGTAGCCGGCACCAACTTGCGCGCAGCCTGCAAGGCATCTTCAAGAGCGCCCACAACTTGCTCCGGGGTGAGCGCCTGGTCAGTTTCTGCCTGAATGATGACGCTTGCGGAATGACCGGTGTTGTACACCATCTTCGGCTTTTTTCCGCTAGGCGCACTTTCACGCTCTGCGTCTACTCCCTTGGTCTTGATGACTCGAGCTGACTTGAGTGTTTCGCCACCCTGCTTTATTCGCTCCCACGCGTCCTCTTGCTCTACTCCATCCATTCTGGCGAGTTCAACGAGCACAGACCGGCTGACGCGATTCGCAATGTCGGGCGCCCGACATTCGTCACGAATAGGCTTCGGGATACGATTCAGTGAAAGCAATTCGGTGATTGTATTTCGAGCCTTGCCAAGCATCTTGGCCGCAACTTCATGCGTATATCCATAGGTTTCAATAAGGCGCGCCAACGCTTCGGCAAGCTCCATTGGCTTTAAGTCTTCGCGCTGCATGTTCTCGATAAGCGCAAGCTCATCAACATTGCCTTCGCTTACAATGGCCGGAATAGTCTCCTTGCCGAGCATGGTGTATGCGCGAAAGCGCCGCTCACCAGCGACAACCATGTAGTTATTATCTGCAACGCGACGCACGACAATAGGCTGAAGCAAGCCCTTCTCGGCAATGGAGCTTGCCAGCTCCGAAAGCGCGTTCTCATCAAAATACTTGCGCGGCTGATCGGGATTCGGTTGAATATTCTCAAGCCGAATTTCCGTTATGCGCGGAATGTCGAGCGATGCTCCGAAGAAGTCCTTTCGAATAAGTGCAGTCATAGGTTTTTTCTTACTGGCCATGGCGCACCTCGAGAATGCGACGAGCGACTAAACGATACTGTTCGACCCCCGGCGTATCGGGAAATAGCTCAAGCGCTGCTTTGCCTTCCGCGTTTGCCTTGTCGAAAGCAGTTGCACGATTGACGGGCTGGAATACCTCAATACCCTTATGCGCTACGGCTTCTTGTAGTTCAGCGAGCACCTTAGTGTCATGGGCTGCGCGCGAGTTGAAGAGCGTCGGGATAATGCCGATGATCGCAAGCTGTGGATTGGCATGGCGCCGAACGTTGTCGATACTCTCGATCAGAAGCGGGATTCCCATCATGGAGAGATAGTCCGTCTTACACGGGATCACGACTGCGTGAGCTGCTGTCAGTGCATTCACCGTGAGGAGCGAAAGCGTTGGCGGGCAATCGATCAGAACGACGTCGAAGTCATGCAAGAGCGGCTCGAGTCTTTTCTTGAGGATAGCTGCAACGCCAAATGGAGAGACCATTTCGGTCTCTGCATTTGCAAGCCGAATGCTTGCCGGAATAAGGGCCGGCGATCCTGCAATGACAATATCGGCGAGTGGCGCGCCCTTCACCAAGCTGTAGTACAGCGTTTTGCCCTGCTCATCGATGCGACGAAGTTCTTCAGGGTCGATGCCGGTCACGATGGAAAGCGAACTTTGCGGATCGCAGTCAACGACGAGAACCCGCTTGCCGGCTTCAACAAGGGCCCGAGCAAGGTTGACGGTGGAGGTTGTCTTGCCGACCCCGCCCTTCTGGTTGGCAACCGCGATGATGATGGATGACATACGTTGACTTTGATGTGTATCAGTATATACTATATCAGTACACACCACTATGCAAGCTCAGGACAACATGACAGTTCGTGCCCTCTTCAGTCTCGACGACCAAGTACTCGAGCGTTTTCGAGCACTTGTCCCCAACAGAGAGCGCAGCAAAGCGATTGAACAATTCATGCGAGACGAGATTTCCCGCCGAGAACGTGAGCGCGAGCAACGGATCGCCCAGCTAGCCATCATGGTCGAGTCCGATCCGCAGTATGTCGATGTTCGCGACGTCTATGATGATGTAGACCGTGTAGTTGGTGAAGGTGTGGAGTAGGTATGCAAGCGCTACGCGGCGACATCTTCATGGTGGACTTCGATCCATCGAAAGCTGATGACCTTCCCAAGACAGGCTCGGAGATCCTCAAGAAGCGGCCTGCAGTGGTGCTCTCGGGTAACGCGATCAACAAGCATCGTCGGACGGTGATCGTCATCCCTCTTTCAACAGCGCCTGCGCCTGTCGAAATCTTTGCGGTACCTGTCCCGTCAGCTGGCCCCTCTTCCGTTGCGGTGTGCGATCAGCTAACCGCGGTCAACAAGACCTCGCGTCTCATCAAGAAGATCGGCCAGTTGTCCTTCGAAGACCTGAGACTTGTCGAGCAGGGCGTCAAGGACGCCATGGACTTGGCCTGATGTCGGGCGCCCGACATTGCACCGAACTATGAAAAACATCACCCACATCCCTACTTCACCGAAAAATATCGACCTTCCCCAAGCAATGCTTGAGGAGTTAAACGTTCTTCGTGTGGAAGGGCGGTATTTTTGCTTTGATAAACACGCTCTCGCCTCTCGTTCTGGCATCCTTACCTATAAAGACGGTGATCGCACCGTTGTTATTGAAGTCTCTCGACACGGTCATCCTTCTATCCTTGCCTATCGCGTGCTCCAGGCTGCATTCCGCAAAGTAACGCTTGAGGGCAGGCCCTTTCCTGACACCATCTCCTTTACCTATCGAGAACTCGCCCAACTGATCGGCCGCGACATAATTGGCGGCCAAGACGCTAAGGAGATTTTTCGAGCTATCCGGCAGCTTGAAGACACCAGGATTGAACTCGTATTGCATCGCCGGGATAGCGTAGAGACGTATCAAAGCTGTCGTTTCAATATGTTCGCTGGTACTGGATTCATTGCGGAAGGCGATGAACTATCACCGCGCAAAATTCGCCAGGCAGTGATCACGTTGCACCCTTTCATTATGAATTCGATGCGAAAGGGACACTTTGCTATATTTAACTGGCATCGCATATCAGAGCTACAACCGCTTACAGCAGCGCTATATAAGCGGCTGTATCTCCACCTCTCCAATTTGTTTGAAAACAAGTACGACCGTGAAAGTCTCAAGTTTGAAAAGGACTACGGCGACATTTGCGCAGAATGGCTTGGCGGATTAAAGCCGCAGCAATACAAGTCGAAGATCATGGAACAACTTGGCCCACATCTCGATGCCTTGAAAGAATGCGGCATCGTGAGATCAGTTTCCGTGGACAAGAAGGCTGATGGGGGGTGGAAGCTTGTATTCAAGCCTGGCACCAACTTTTTCCGCGACTACGAGCTTTTCTATATGGGCTCAAGGGCTCGTATTCTTCAGTTTCAGAATACAGCTGACCAACACACTGTGCAGCTTCCGTTTGAACTCGCAAAGAAGTTCTATACCCTTGTTCACGGTAAATTCGACAATCCTGAAGGCATCATTTCTCAAAAAGATGCGGATTTCGGCAAGAGCTTGATCCAACGATTCGGTGAAGAAGCTGCACTTGAGCTGATATCGTTTACTGTAGACGAAGCCAAAAAGACCCGCTTCGATATGCGTTCTTTCCGTGCTGTAGAAACATTTGTTCCAAAATGGCAGGCAGGTCGTGAGGGCCGTGAAGCTGCACGTCGCCATGCAACGACCATTGCTAAGCAGCAAGAAGAAGATCGTTTGCAACGCGAGTATGAAGAAGTGATTTCAAGCGAAATTTTCGATGCAATGGAGAAACTTTCACCTATTGAGCGGGAAACACTCAAACAAGAGGCATTGCTCGCTATGCCCGAAGATTCCAAGGATCCTTCCTCAATGACACATGCGCTTGCACTCAAGTTCACCGCGCGCAGGATCATGCGTGATCGCTTGTCCTTGCCAACGTTCGAAACCTGGAAGAAGGCGCGCCTCTGATGTCGGGCGCCCGACATTCCTTGCTCAAAGAACACCCCCGTGCTACCCCATACGAAGATGGCGGTGCAGGGTCTCTCTGAAGTTCGGTGTAGTGTAGAGAATAATTAAAGAACAATCAGGGAACCCGGGCACTCTCTGCAAAGCATTGATTTAAATACAAAAAGTTGTGGGGTTTGGCCGAAGAAACTTCTGCCAAACCCCACAAACTCTTCTGCCAAACCCCACAAACTCTTCTGCCAAACCCCACAAGATTTCTGCCAAACCCCACAAGATTTCTGCCAAACCCATAAACGTCCGCAACAGTCACGCCTGACGTGTTCTTGCTAGAATGTCGCACCGCAGTAGTAATTTTAAAGGAGGTTGCGTGTTAGACGAATATCTGTATATCTCGAAAAGAAAAGTCGACAGCTATTCAGAACAAATTGGGCCTGGCTACTTAAAGCACCTCCGCGCGGAGTTTGGCGCGAATTTGGGAGTTCTATCTTCAAAAATTTCGGCAGCGATTCCAGAGCTAGGGCCAATTGGAAAAATGAAATTGGTCGAGAAATTTATTGATGATAATTACAACGTAGGTACGACCACTGATGCGACTTCCAAATGGGTTCGAGATAAATTGTTCGTTCGGCGAGTTCGTTTGGAAGCTAATCCGGAAGTCTTTATGCTTGCAGGATTTAATAGACGCGAAGAACCATGTATGCTTTTCGGTTCCGCAATGCATGCAAAAAGTGGTGCTGCAGAAATTGTCTCGTATGACGCTTCATTTTTTCCAGATTTCGCCCAAATTATTTCCGAAGATGTCAAGTGGTTTGACACAAGAGCTGCAGACTTGGAAGTTTTCTTTAATTTAAAATTTACTGTTGGTCTGCGCGATGAGGAACTTGCAATCATCATCCAGGGCCTTTGTAAGACAGCTAAGGGGCGTACGTTCCAGGTTGAATTTCTCGCTCGCCATGTTTTTAGAGGTCTGTGTAATGCATCTGGGACGATTTCGAATGCCTTTACTCCTCTATACGTTAAGTGTTTGTCGGAGTCACCAATTTGAGCCTTGCGCCATAATAATAATTCTTGATATTGATAATAAAAAATGCCCTCCTGTGGAGGGCATTGCATCTACATTCTGATCAGACTGAATGGTGTGGGCTTGAAGTGCTGATCAATCTCGATGTGCGGCACCGAGGTGCCGCGAAGCATCAAGCTGGCCAATTCCTCGATGCTGAAGTAGCCCCACTCATCGCCACCCAGACCAGTGACATAGCCAAAAGCCTGTTTGTCTTCGGGATCGTATTCGGTCATGTACCAAGTACCTGCGCCGAATGCGTTGAAGAGCTTCATCACGACGAGCTTATCCTCTGCCTTTTCTTGGCTGTAGATAGGATAATCCGCCATACGACGCTTCACTTCATTGACGAGTTGCTGGTTCATAGCATTCCCCGAGATGCCATGCTGGTGACGGTTGCCCCGATGACGAGATGGTCAAGTACTTTCACTTCGATGAGTTCAAGCACCTGCTTGACTCGATCAGTCAGGGCCTGGTCTGCTATCGACGGAACACTCGAACCTGACGGGTGGTTGTGGGCGAGTATGATTGATGCCGCGTTGAACCGAAGGGCTTCGCGAGCCAGTTCTCTGGGATGCACCGTGCATGACTGCAAAGTTCCCAGTGAAACCTCTTTAACAGCAAGCACCTGATTCATGTTGTCCAGATACAAGACAATCATCACTTCACGGGTTTCTCCCGCAAGACGTGTCCGGAACATTTCGGCAGCATCTTCGGGGTTGCTGATCACTCCGTGACGCAAAAAGCGTCGGTCGATGATGCGACGGGCAGCTGCGAGAACCGCTTCGTCATTGGCTTCGTCAGCCAAGTAGAGCGCGATGCGCTCATGGGCTTCGTTCATGATAGGTCTCCAGGTGGCGAGTGAAACCAACGACATTCGTCGCAGGCTTCAGCCCGCCATGGAGCCACTTAACTAATAACACAGAACCCTACATTCTCAAAGCTCGATACTTGACTTTAAGTCGTGTAGGACATTTCCTACACGATGTCGGGCGCCCGACATCGAGGTTCTCCGTAGAGCGCCAGCGTCTTGACGGCACAGGGTGGCGTGTACGCTGGCAAAGCGACGTGCCTACAGTAGGGACGTGGTGCGCCGGGAAGGAGTCGAACCTTCACGCAATCCCGTCTCACAGGCTGGCCTGTGTCAGCCAAACCCGCCAAGCTCCTCGCTAGTCCACGGGTCGAGGATCGCATCGGCGCGGGCAGGTAGCGGACTCCGGAGCGTCGACAGTCGCTTCAGCAGATTACTGTGTTACCTAGGCTAGACTGTCGCATGAATCAACGACAACCGACCAGCGCAGGGCAGGACGTGAGACCAATAGGCATCGATCTTTTCGCGGGAGCCGGGGGCATGAGTCTGGGCTTCGAGCAGGCCGGTTTCGACGTAGCAGCTGCGGTCGAGATCGATCCGGTTCACTGTGCCGTCCACAAGTTCAATTTTCCGAACACCGCAGTCATCCCGTTGTCCGTCGAGAGCCTAAACGCTGCGATTATCCGCAAAGCGGCCGGGATCGGCGATGCACAAGTAGATTGCGTCTTCGGCGGTGCGCCGTGCCAGGGTTTTTCGCTGATCGGCCACCGAGTCCTTAACGATCCTCGTAACAAGCTTGTTCTGGACTTCGTGCGGATCGTCTCCGAACTCAAAGCAAAAACTTTTGTCTTCGAGAACGTCAAAGGCCTAACCGTTGGCAAGCACAAGAAATTTCTCAAGGAGCTTGTCGCCGCCTTTGACGAAGCAGGCTACGAAGTCCGGCAGCCTTGGAAAGTTCTCAACGCCGGTAACTATGGAACGCCGCAGTTCCGCGAGCGCCTAATCCTCTTCGGTTGCAGAAAGGGCGAAAAGCTTCCAGATTATCCTGCCCCGACCAGCAACCTGCCAGGGCGAAAATCAGTCCAGGACTACCTGCGCAACGGACCAACTTGCGCCGATGCCTTGGGAGACTTGCCGGACGCGGATCGCTTCCAGACCCTCCTCGACAGTGATTGCGTCAAGACTTCAGCCTACGCCGAGCCATCGTCTTATGCGGCCGAGCTTCGGTGCATGAACAATGATGCCTGGCACTTCGGTTATGTTCGCGACTGGAATCCCTCATATCTCACGTCGAGCGCTCGGACGGGACACACCGACATTTCCCGTCGCCGCTTCAGAGAGACCGCACCGGGTGAGGTCGAGCCGATAAGCCGTTTCTTCAAGCTTTCGGAAACCGGCGTCTCGAACACATTGCGCGCCGGGACCGACGGAGCGCGGGGTGCGTTCACCAGCCCACGCCCGATCCACTACCGCCATGACCGTTGCATTACCGTGAGGGAAATGGCGCGGCTGCACGGTTTCCCGGATTGGTTTCGCTTCCATGTCACCAAGTGGCACGGGGCCAGGCAAATCGGTAACGCAGTTCCGCCGCCCCTTGCCCGCGCTATCGCACGAGAAGTGATTATTGCACTCGGCATCGAGCCGACGCGGCCTCGTGCCCCGATCTCGTTGGGTGACGATAGCCTACTTGCATTCGACCTTTCCGGTGCGGCCGCCCACTTTGGCATCGACGCTATGCCGAGCCGGAGGGATAGAAAGAGCGGCGCAACGAAGCGCAAGCAGATTGAAATTGAACGCGAACGCCTCGCGGGGCATGAAGCCTATGGCTAAACAAACCGGCAATCGATACCAAGCCCTGATAGAGAAAATTTTCTTCGATCACTATCATGCTGGCGCAACCGCACTCGAATTCACGCGCCAAGAGATTAAGGACGCTGCGGCCTTTCTCGATATCGCACTGCCAGATAATCTTGGCGACGTAATCTACTCATTCCGCTTTAGGACTGACCTGCCCGAACGTGTTGTTCAAACGCAGCCGAAGCGCATGGAATGGGTAATCGAACTTGCGGGACGTTCACGCTACCGCTTCTCCCTAGTCAAAATCAATCGCATCCTGCCGCGTGTTGATCTTGCCCAAATAGGAATACCCGACGCAACACCCGAGATTATCCGAGCCTATGCACTAGATGATGAACAAGCACTCTTGGCAATTGTCCGCTACAATCGCCTCATCGATACTTTTCTAGGTTTGACAACCTACAGCTTACAAAATCACCTCCGAACAACGGTGAAGGGTATTGGTCAAATCGAAATAGACGAGTTGTATATTGGAATTGACAAGCGCGGCTGTCACTATGTCATACCCGTCCAGGCCAAGGGCGGAAAAGATCAGATAGGAATAGTCCAGACAACCCAAGACATAAGATTTGTTGAACAGAAATTTCCAAATATGCAATGCCGTGCAATCGCAGCGCAATTCATGGATGACAGCGTAGTTGCACTGTTTGAACTCACACTGCAGAGCGGCGAAGTAAAAGTCGTAGAAGAACGCCACTACAAACTCGTTCCCGCGGCGGGACTCGATCAGCACGCCATCCGGGACTATCGGTGAATTTGGGGTTGAAAAGAGTGCAAGCGGGAGATGCAGGGAACACGGTCATTCCTACAACTACTGTCCTTGGCCTTTGCTTTCTCGAAAAAACAAACTCTTTTGATGTGGCTATATCATATAGGGAAAATATTGCCAAGAAATTCAAGCTTCTTAATATCTCTTTTGAGATATTCGTTACGGCTGGGCAGAACGGCTCTTGGGCTTCCGAGAGATCATCTTAGTACTTCACCTTAAATGTCGGCGAGTCCTCGGGACGCATGTGCCTCTTGTCGTAAATTCTTGTGGTCGCGATGTTGGCGTGCCCAAGCCACTCCTGCACTTTGGCAATGTCCGCTTCATTCTCAAGTGCGTTCGTGGCTGCAGTCGCACGGAGTGCATGCGGTGCAAAACGCTCCATGGTCAAGCCGACTTGTTCACCGTACTTCTTGACCACTTCGCGATACACACTGCCCGCAGTGATCGCACCGTCCGTGTTGCCGTCGACGTTGTTCTTGACCGGACGAAAGAGGGGAGTGGGGAACTGCTCCTTGTGGCCAGATGCCTCCAGGTACTCATCAATGCGGCCGGCGGTCTCCGGGTGCAACGGCACATAGCGCAACTTGCCGCCTTTCCCGTGTATCCGCAGGTGCTTGACGCCTCGACGCTCACAGATGTCCTTCACCTTGAGTGAGCACAGCTCTTCGCGGCGTAGACCGTGGTAGAGGAAGACCGACAAGATTGCTCGGTCTCGCTTGCCTTTGAGGGTGTCTGGCCTTGGGGCGTCCAGCAGCCGGCGTGCCTGGTGGTCTCCGATCGCGGGCGTCTTCCCCTCGTAGGTCTCGACCTTCGGACGCTTCACACCCTTCACCGGGTTGCTCGTGACGGCGTTGCGCTCACACAGGTACTCGAAGAGCGATGACAGCGCGGCAAGCTTCCTTCGGATCGTGGATCCCTGGACTTCGCGCGCTTCGAGTTGCTTGCGCCACAGAAGCACATGGGAACGGGTGACCGTTCGAAAGTCTTCGGGGCGCTCGATGCCGACTAGGAGCATGAACTCCTTGATGTCGATCCGGTACGCGCGCCGAGTGCGCGGGTTGTCGATGTTCGCGAACCACTCCGCCTCGGCCGGCACCTCGGCTAGGCGATGGAAATCGGCACGCGTAAGCGCCCGCTGATCTGGAGCAGGGCGGTTGTCGCCGGCGCTGGGAAGGTTCTTGTCCATGCCTTCAGCATAGCACAAGAACCCCCGATAACATATTTTATCAGGGGTAAAAGGCAGGCTCAGGTCTTCGGCTTTGCCTTAGTTGCAACCAGTCGTGCGATCTCCGCGTCCTTGTCCTTGCGAACCTGGGTCAGCTCTTCCCGAAGCGCGTCGATCATCCGGCTCCGCTCGTCGGCGACCGCTTGAGCGCGGTCAGCTCGTGCCCGTTCCTGATCGCGTTCGGCCAGCAACACCCGAACCGTCGAGTCCGCCGTATCCAACCGCTCGACCAGGGCGGCCACCTTCTCCTTCGAGGCATCCAGTTCCTTCCCGAGCTGGTCGGCGAAGGTGGCGGCCTCGATTTTCTCCGCCTCCATCTGCTGCCGGGCTTCCTCGATGGCGCTGCGTACCGCCTGCAGCCGGGCCTCGGCCAGTTCACGTGCAATGCGCCAGGTCACGGCGGCGAACTCAGTGGCGGCTTCGCCCAGCTTCTCCGGCACCGGCTCGGCATGCACGGTCTTCTGGGCGCGGCGGGCATGCCACTCAGTCATGGCTTCCGAGATGGTGGAGTAGCTCCCGCCTCCAAGCTTCTTGCGGATCGCTGCTAGTGTTGGGCGGTCGCCTTCGGCGTCGAGCTGGTCGGCGATAGTCCAGATGCTTTCGCGGGTGATGGCCATGCAGTCTTCCTGCTTCTGTAGCGTGTTGTATGTAGTATGCTACATTTACTACACGCATTGCAAGCGCGTCCGCTGGCCTAAGTTGTCAACATCCTAATGTCGGAGTAGCCTTACTTAAGGTAGACAACGGAGCAAGGCGATGAGCGACAGCAACAAGCCCGACGCTAGTATCCGCCCACTTACAACGTCGGTTGGCGGCATGAACGGGGCATTGATTGGTTTTATTATTGGTGGGCCTTTCGGCGCTCTATTTGGTGCGCTTATCGGTGGAGGAGCCGGAAACAAGATTGGTGAGAAAATTGACAAGAAAATCGGCTGATAGTTGAGTTCCGCCGAGATGCAAATTCGGCGCCGGCCTCAATATTTTTCTAATTTAGAATATGATGCGATAATAAAAGCGACATCCTTGGATGTCGAAGCATTCCTCTACAACCCACACGGCTCGCAAAAAACGTTTGCCGTCTGACGCAACGCCGCAGATTTTAAACGACGAGCTGCACGTTGCGATGATCGTAAGTCGATCAAGGTGTGGGGGATTGCTTCGGCATGCACGAACAACCCATACACATCGGAGTACGTGATTCTTTTGGCGCCGAGACGCCTGTTTCTTTGTGTTCGACAGATAGACGTTCGCATACATACATCGTCGGCAAGACAGGCACCGGTAAATCAAGCCTCCTGCGGAATATCGTTGCGCAAGACCTTGCCGCTGGTCGAGGCGTTGCCCTCATCGACCCGCATGGCGACTTAGCCGAATCAATCCTCGATGCGATACCACGCAACCGCATCGGTGATGTCACGTACTTCAACGCCGGCGATACCGATTTCCCTATAGCCTGGAACATCCTCTCGGCGAACGGCGAAAACCGGGCGCTCGTTGCGTCTGGGGTAGTTGCAGCCTTCAAAGCCATCTGGCGCGACTCCTGGGGGCCTCGCCTGGAATACATTCTTTATGCAGCCGTTGCATCTCTGCTCGAGTGCGAAAACGTCTCGCTTCTCGGTGTGTCGAGGATCCTCTCTGACCGCAAGTACCGGCGCAGCATCGTCAAGCGGGTCACCGATCCGGGCTTGCGACTATTCTGGCAGAACGAGTTCGAGAAATATGACGAGCGCTTCCTGCGTGAAGCCATTGCTCCGATACAGAACAAGGTGGGACAGCTCCTTCTTGCCCCACACGTTCGAAACATCTTCGGGCAAGTAACCTCGCGCATCAATATGCGCTTCATCATGGATAATAAGCGGATACTGATTGCCAACCTTGCCAAAGGTCGCATTGGGGAAGACAAAGCCAACCTTCTCGGCGCGCTTCTTGTCAGTGCCTTTCAAACTGCAGCACTCGGTCGTGCAGCTGTTCCTGAGTCCAATCGCACCGATTTCCACTTGGTGATTGATGAGTTCCAGAACTTCACCACGGACACCTTCACGAGCATCCTTTCAGAGGCACGGAAGTACCGACTGAATTTGACCGTGGCGCATCAGTACATCGAGCAGATGCCGGAAGACGTTCGCGCGGCAGTGTTCGGCAACATCGGCACCATGATCGCGCTCCGCGTGGGTGAGCGCGATGCGGCACTACTGGCCAGGGAGTACGGCTCGACTCTTGCAGCCGGACAGTTCACCGATCTGCCCAACTATCACGCCATCGTGCGACCGGTCGCGCAGGAGACGCAGGGCGAGCCGTTCCGGACGCGCCTTCATGCGCCAGGTACACAGGCCCCAGACGCTCGAAGGCGCGCTACTATCGAGCGACGTTCCCGTGAACGTTTTGCGACGCCTGTACAGCAGATACAAGAGAGACTGCAGCGATGGTTAGATGTATAGTGCTGTTATTGACGATAATCAATTCTTGGTCACTTCATGCAGCGACCGACATGCGCGCTCTTGGGAGAGAGGAAAGAAAGAGCTTAAAAAATATAGAAGTATATTTTTCCGACATAGTTCGCGAGGCTAGCGATGATTTTCTTTACCTGACGTATAAAACAACCCCCGGGGCATGGAGTCAGGCATTATCATGCCCGCGCGGATCAATAAATAAAGTATCTCTTGAAGGTGATATATATTTTGTGGATCACCGAGGGTGGTACAATTATCGACCCAACTCAGGCTGGAATGATCGGAGCACTTTCAGTCTCCGAGACATCGGCCCAACTACATATTTGCGCATCACCAGTCCAATAGGCCAGCCTCCAGCATCAGCCACCATTCAATGCGATTTAGGGCCCTCTGATCACGACACTTTTTTCTATCCGATTGATCGTTTGAGAGATGATGGAAAAGTTGATGTACCAAGTTGTGAAAGGCGACCAGATGGTGATGAAGACTGCTCTTTTTTAACGCGCCAAGTTTTGAAAATTATGGATGCCAAGTACAGAGATATTGATATTTTTATAATCAGCTTTCGTGAGCAGGTCAAAGCCGCACATAAATTCAACGCATTTGTGGAAGATAGAACTGTTCAGCGGCAAGAAGCTCAAAGAAGAGTCGAAGGGCAGATTGAGCTGGAGCGCGCGCAGAACAATATTCTAAGAAAGGCGATCTTTTATTTTCTCCTGGCCGTTGCTTTTGCAATCGTTTTGCTCGGCACCGGATACATTGAGAGAAGCATGCGTCGGAATATGTAAAACCACCGCTTTCGCGATGGTTTGGTCTTGCAACATTGTTAGCGACTAGGCAATCCCAGTTTAAAACGTGAATCACGAATGATGTCTGGTGTGTACAACCTTTCCATCTTCTCCAAGAAATCTCGCCAATGAGTATCGAATTCACGGTTGCTAATTCGATCCATAGCGAGTTCCTGTGCGAGCCTGCGACGGGCTTCGAGAAGCAGACCTTCTGCTTCCGCACACAACTGTGCTTGTCGTGCCCGCTCGTCCCGCTGCCTCCATGCTTGCTCCTCGCTGTCACGCCTGATAGCATCGAAGAATGCATCATTGATGTTAAGCGGCGGGAGTGTCATCTGGTATTGAATATCTTCCCCGCAAAACAACCTAACTACCATTCTTTTCAAAAAATCCATTTCTTTTCTCCTACTGGATGGGGTATATTAACTAATACCACACAATCGAAAAAGAGGCAAAAAACCGCCATGCAAGCCGTTGTAGTTATTGCGCTAATGCTATTTATTATTGCCCTATTGATCGCGTTCTGGAAAACAGTAGTGGCGGTACTGCTTTTATGCGCAATATTGCCTTTGCTGTACTATAGCATTCGCAAATACATATACCTTACGAATGAGCCGCGAGCGAAAATCCTTGCGGAAAGGGGAGATTACCATGCAGCGCTCGACGCGCTATCGAACATTCCTAAGCCTGGTATTTCGTGGATGGATGCGATACGCACGGAACATCTGGACGAAGCGCTGCAGGTGTTAAATCAAAGAAACGCAACGCTCGGCAACGAGGTTAATCAGCTGATGCAACATGCGGAACGAACGAGTAGATCAACAGGCTCTCTTGAGAATAGACTGCAGGTAGCCCGCGAAACAGGGCACAATGAGGATTTTGATAAGGCACTCATTGCGCGACTTGCCGAGCTGTACGGGATGACAAGACATGAGTAATTCTGACGAGCTACGCAGACAGGCGATTGCGCAAGCGCTTAATAACGCAGGGCAGCGTTCGGGTTCTGAGGAGTATAGAATACTGCTCCAAAAGTGGCATGAACTCGCTTCAGCAATTACTGAGCAACTAAACCTGCAGAAAGAGCGCGAAATTCTTGAGCGGTGGTTGAGAAAATGAGCAGCCGTCTCCCCCGAGTTATTGATAGCACTGGCCGAGAGCTCGCCAGTTATAGCCCGGCGCCATACCATGTAAATACTCCTCAAACAATAGGCCGGAACAACATTCTCACCGGTTGGTTAACCAATTGGCAGAATGATTTGCGCAATAGAGATTTGGCGTCCATGGCGGAGACCATGAGACTGCTTGTTTCTATACATGAACTTAGGGTGCAAATAGAAATTCTGACTGAGAGGAGAAATATACAAGCAAGAGTCCAAATAGCCGCGCAAGAGCTTGAGAATAAACTATTCGATCTTCAGACGGCAGCTCAAACGGCAAGGGATGAAGAAGATATTGCAAAAGCAATAAGGGATAGAAGAAAGAAATTGGCAAAATACGAATCTGATTTATCTGAAAATGAAATTGCTGAAAAGGAAAAGCTTCCGGAGGTGCGAATCCGTGAAGTGTATACAGGTTTTCGAAAGTTACTACATGACCTTGATGCAGACAACACTCTTCATCCCGACGATAAGCCGCTTATGCGCGCCGAACTTGAAGCACTGCGAGAGCAGCAGTTGGCTGAAATACGGGGAAGGGCCAATCCAAAACCCAGGAAGTCAAATAGTGACAAAGCCGAAGCGATCAGAAGGCGCACTGCACAATTCGAATCTGAAAAGCATTCACTAATGAATAGCGGAATTAGTAGGGAGGTGCAGCGCGCTGAACTTAGAAAGATGCAAACAAAATACGAAGAAGACTGCAGAAAAATAACAGAAGAATAGTTGCATATTTACATTTTCCATGCTTTTGTGTAGTGGGCTCTTTTATCCACGCACGGAGGCAGGTAATGGCACGACAATGGGTTGATTTCAAGGAATTGAAGGAGCAACTGGACGCACGCCACGTCCTTGCGCATTTCAATGTGTCACTCAAAGGGAATGGGCCACAGCTCCACGGCTTTTGCCCGTTACCCGGTCACAAAAAGCACGAAGGCAAGCCTCGCAGTCCGTCCTTTTCCGTCAACGTCGATCTGAAGGCGTTCCACTGCTTCGGCTGTGGCATGTCGGGGAATCTTCTGGAGTTTGCCTGCCTCATGCAGGGAAGGAATCCAGACGATCCGGCCGCACTTCGAGAAACGGCGCTCGAACTTCGCAAGCCCCACACCGGCGAAAAGCGGGAAGGGAAGCAAGAGCGCGAGCGCAAGCAGGGCGGTGCCGCGAAGGACATGGCGACGCCAGACGCCCATGAGATTGTCAATGCACCGCTTGGCTTCGCATTGACTGACATCGACCGCAGTCACCCGTACCTGAGAGCGCGTGGTTTCAGCGATGAGACCATCGAGCACTTTGGCCTGGGTTTGGCCAAGAAAGGACTGATGAAGGATCGCATCGCGATTCCGATTCACAACCTTGCGGGTGATCTGGTGGCGTACGCCGGCCGCGTGGTCGACGATTCGCGCATCAGTGCCGAATGCCCGCGCTATCTGTTCCCGAGTGATCGCGAAAAGAACGGCGTGCGGCATGTGTTCCGAAAGTCGGAACTGCTCTACAACGGGCACGCAGTGAAGGCTCTCGGCCGTCGGGGCGTGATCCTGGTCGAGAGCTACACGGCAGTCTGGTGGCTACACCAAGCCGGATTCCCGAACGTCGTCGCCGTGATGGGTAGCTCCATGGCGGAAGCGCAAGCCACCCTGCTTGTTCGCGAGCTGCAGCCGACTTTCGTCGTCATCCTCGGCGATGGCGATGAAGCCGGCAAACGCATGGCAGCAAGCGCGCTTTCGCTCCTTGCTCCCTATGTGTGGATGCGCTGGGAAGTGCTCTCAGACAACGAGCAGCCCACCGACCTTGATGCAGAAGCACTCAAGGCTCGGCTCGGGAAGCTTTTCGGGAAGTGAAAAAGACGGCGGCACCCAACACTGGTGCCGTCTTTTGCATAATCACATCGACCAACCACAGAGGAACCATATGAGTCTTTCATCTGCTCAGCAAAAAGTGAAAAGCACCCGTGATGCACTGGAACAGATTCAACGCGACGTTAGTCGTGCATCGCAAAAGGAATCTCAGATTCTCGAACGCCTTTCAACGGCTCAACGTGCACTCAAGAATTCTTCGCCATCGTCCATTTCAGCGCGGATGAAAGACATTCAGAAGCTCCAAGAAGAATCTACGAAAGCGTCTGCGGAACGAGCAAAGCTGCAAGGCAAAGAAGCCGAGAAGCGCACAGAACTGACAAAAGCAGAATCAGTTCTTGCGCAGGAAACGCAGAAAGATTCCGAAGCACGAAACAAAAAGGAGCAGGAGGAAATAAAGAAACGGGAGATGCAGCTGAAGAAGGAGCTTGATAATTTGCGCACCCGGTCATTATCCACCGTCGCCCTTGCGCTGCCGAACTATCTTATTCCAAAATCTGTACCGCGCACGTACGATATCTTTATCTCTCATGCATCGGAAGACAAGGATGACATCGCAAGGCCGCTCTTTGACGCACTCACCAGCAAAGGGGTCTCCGTGTGGTTCGACGAGGCCGTTCTGACGGTCGGTGATAGCTTGAGGCGCAAAATCGACGAAGGGTTGGCCTCCTCTCGCTTCGGCGTCGTTGTCCTATCCACTAACTTCTTCGCGAAAAATTGGCCACAACGGGAGCTTGATGGGCTGTTCGCGCGCGAAATAAGTGGGGGCAAAGTGATACTACCAATCTGGCACAAAATCTCAAAAGATGAAGTGCTCTCGAAGAGCCCTATGCTCGCGGACAAGGTAGCCTTGAACTCCTCGCTTCAATCTGTCAGTGAAATAGCAGACCAACTAGTAGGCGCCATTCGCCCGGCATAGTTTGAGAAAACGGCGGCACCAGAAACCGGTGCCGCCTTTGTTGATATTTATTAACGTGTGCGATCTAACCGCAGACTCGCGCCAGTAACCGGCATCCACGGTGAGTTCGAGTCAAGCAGGTATCTACATCCGAGGGCGTATTGCGCGCATGGCATATTCGGCTTGTAGTAGCCCTTCACCGTCAACGGGAACTCCAAACCATACTCATTGGTGTAGATAACCGGATCGCCGATGCAAAACGCAAGCGGCTCACCATTTTCTGGTGCAAAGGTTCTCTCGAAGTTGTGCCTTGCAACAACTTCTGAAACCCAATCGTGATGACTACTCATTGGATCGCGCTCCTGAAAAGGGGAATGAAGCAAACGACCAAGGTCGCGCACTTCGAGCCACTCAGGAATTACCTATTTATACCACACATTGCAATGGCTGGAAGTTTACCGGCATCCACGAACGCACTTCACGCGGTACAGATTAGGATAAAGAAGACGGCACCAGGAACACTGGTGCCGTCCTGTCGCTATCAGCACAGCTTGCTTCTCTATTGCCCCGGAGAAGACGGTCATATCGGCGTAGCCTGACGATAGGCTTCTGACATGCGACGCTCGAAGCGTAGCATGCGAAGCGGGGAACGATGTCGGGCGCCCGACATCGACAGGGGTCTCCTTGGGTGGGAGCAATGAGCACCAACGTCTTGACGGCAGAGGGTGGCATGTACACTGCGAGCAGCGACGGGGCCGTGTGGAATCCCTGGCGCGCCGGGTAGGACTCGAACCTACACCCAAACCCGTCTCACAGGCTGGCCTGTCCGCCACAGGCTCCGGCGCATGGCGACGCACCACATGCCGGGCCCTTTGCAGTCACAGACTTGGTTCAACAGGGTGGGGGAGACCCTTGCCAATTTCCCGCAGTATGCTTTACTGGAAGCAGCCAGGCACCTTGCCTGGATCGAATCAACCCGAACCCGTCTCACAAAAGCCCGCCAGACTAAGGCGGGCTTTTTAATGGGAGTCAACGAGACCGCTCAGCCAAGCCACAACACTGGCAAGGTGACATCTTCAGCGCCGAAACGTGAGGCTATGTGAATCGAGTCCATCATCTTCTTCAATGTCTATTTCAAAAGTTAGTATTGACAAAACTCTTCCTGTTTGACCTAGGCCTATTACTTCTTCGGTGCATGTACCGCGGAGCTGTTCAAACCATTCGTCCGCCGGTAGCTCATCGGAATCTATTTCCTCTTGATTTGCCGACTTGATATAGCGGTGCGTAACACTTTTAGTTGGCACAAACGCATTTCGCCTAGGCCTTGAATTTGTAAGCTCACGCAACTCATCAGACATCACACAATATTGAATTACGCCAGCTTTTGAAAGTACAATCGCTACGGCTGCAGGCGTGTGCTCGGCGTATCGTATTGCAGTTGCCTCAAGAGACGTACGACAGATTTCACGAAGCCCCATAATTGCCTTTAATCCATCCTTGAAACGACTCATCTCTCGCCTGAATAATTTCGGCGGCATCAAAAGCGATGCGGCAAAATAGTCGGCTTCAAGCTCGATTCTGTCCTTCGACCCAAAGCCCGCCATCGACTGGTGTCGTTCTCCGTTTCTGAAAACATGCTCCGCATGGCCATCCAAAAAATAATGCCCAAGTTCATGGGCAATAGAAAATCGTTCAAAGCCTTCGTTGTTTCGGTGGGTTGCATAGAGTATGCCAAACCCGTCTCCACTTCGAACAAGCCATCCTGATGCGCCAGCCATTTCTGATGGCTTCGCCTGAACAACTATTTCAGCTCTATTTGCAATCTGAATTGGATCGATGGGCAATTCAATCAATCCAGAATTTTTAACTTCTGCTTCTGCAACTGCAGTTATTTGACGCCTACGGTAACTGTCCATTATTTATCCTTTCCGCGCAACATTTTTGCAAAGTTCTCAAGCATCTCGATTTCAGCTGTCGTGCTGTTCTCAACGTGTCGCGCAAGCCGCTCGCCCACAGGGCTCACACTACCGTCCGTAAGCCCGAGCAGGTAGTCAGTCTGCACATCAAGAGCCTTGGCAAGCCTGCGAAGGTTGTCGAAAGAAGGCTTCCTTGCACCCTTCTCGAAGTGGGAGATCGAGGTCGACGGCAGACCGGAACGCTCAGCAAGCTCGGTCTGGGTGAGTGCACGCCGCTCGCGGCATGCCTTCAGCCGCTGTGGGAAGTCATCGCTCATGGCATAGTCTCCGTTGGCGCCTAACCATACTTGACGGAAGCGCCTAGTGTCGATACCATCCCCGACAATCGTAGCTTGGCGAACCCGCCAAGAGCGAGATCACCCGAAGAAGGAGATCCTCGTGGTCACCACAAGCAAGAAGAAGCACTGGTC
>Ga0209812_10000931_pt1 | contig 22859 bp, 1 predicted proteins | sample JI71714BDNA_FD_187502 | JGI IMG/M metagenome (GOLD analysis project Ga0209812, IMG submission 187502) | Wastewater effluent complex algal communities from Wisconsin, to seasonally profile nutrient transformation and Carbon sequestration -... | ecosystem: Engineered > WWTP > Effluent > Algae...
AAACTTTACTGGTGATGCATTAAAAATGCTAAATGAATCCAATTCAAAAGTAAAAAGTACCATCGAAACAGTGGAAGTTTTCCTTTTCGAAAATAAAAAAGATATTGAGAGCAGCGACAAATCTAAGATAGCAAGTGTCTTATCTCGTGACAAATTTGATCTTTTAATTGATGTGAAAAATAAAGACCAAAAAGTAAAATTGTATGGTCTCGAAAGTGGCAAGTTTCTAAATAAGATCTATGCACAAGTAAATACGCCAGATGTAAATGTTTATTTCATACTATCCGGTAAAATTATATTTGAAGAACTTGCTGATATGGGCATGGATTTCCAAAAAGGCGATATGACTGACTTCATTAATGTAAAGTCAAAAGAAGATATAAAACCTTAAAATTCTGCTCATTTTAATAAAAAAAGCCATTTTTTCATGCAATTGAAAGAATGGCTTTTTTATTGAGATTAATGCAAAAAGATTAAAAAATATAGTGCCAAATGGTTTTATCTAATCAATTACGAATCATTAGAAATATAAAGCAATCAAGCAAAACGTAGCCCCAATAAAGCCTTATCAAAATTACATAATGAAGCGGCATAATTTGAGAACTTTTGACAAGTTAAAAAAACTATTGAAGTGAAAATCAAATAATCTAAATCAAAACTTCCAAAAAAAAGATCAGAAAAGGAAAATTTTATTTGTACTTAAATGTAGAATTTAAATTTCGTCGAAATCTTTTTGGTTTGTAATATAAAATATTGTTTGGATCTGATCTAAAGAGATACAAAAAATAAACTATAGCATCGAAATACAATATAATTCCAAATAATATTATACCATTCGGAGAAAAACAAAATCATGATATTAACACCAAATATTAGAAATCAATTAAAAAAAACAATTTTATTTGGCTATTTAATTCATAAACCATACCTTTACAATATCTTGTTCGAATAGTCACATTTAATTATTTGGCTACTTTATGTAAGTTCCCACTTTACAACGCTGTTAAAATTAATAACTCAAACCTTTTTGAGTTCATTGTAAATTCAAAACTTTTGATTTGTGAGAAGTTTACTTTTATCCCTATTTATCTGTGTACATTTTGTTTTGATCCCTCAATCTATACTAAGTCTAAATTCGATTAGTAGCGGAATTTTCAATAATGCTTGTGTTAACTTATGTGCAACTATTGAAAAAAGGACAATAGCTGATTTTCCTTTTTTAGGTTTTATTAAACACACGGTGGAACCATTTCAAGGTGAAGATGATTGTGCGAACACTTCCTTATCAATACTAATGAATAGTGTTTCTGATGCAGGTACGACGCTAGGTCAGAGTGATGAAGGTGCTACGATTGCTCCTCCTTTGGGCATCAGCGCTCCTTGGGTTGATGTTTGGTACGAATTCACTGTAGTAGCACCTAATAATAGATTACGAATATTATTTGACAATATGGCAAATACCAATACCCTAGTGGCCATTTATAATAATTGTACAGGTAGTAATGAACAAATTTTATTCAGCAATGGATTAGGTAATCAATGTATATCTGTTACACCTGGCACTTACAAAGTGAGAATCATTAATGATCTTGCCAATGCCGGTCCCTTTGGTATTACATTATTTCAATCAAATCTTGCTAATGACGATTGTTCAAATCCGATAACTGTTTCATCAGGTACAAATGCAAACTTAACCAACATATGCTCTAGTCAAGACTTGACGCCTTGTATTGGCAATGCCAACGAAGCTTCAGTTTGGTATGAATATACTGTTGCTCCTGGAATTTCAACTTTAAATTTGGTTTCAGATTTACCCAATAGTGTTATTCAGGTATATGAAAATGATTGTATTACGCCTTTAATGGATGTTAATAATTCATGTACAAATAGTGTTACCATTGACTGTCCATTACCACAAAATATAAAAATATTTGTTTCCTCACCTGAAGCGAATACTGGCATTTTTTCATTAACCATTACAGAAAGTATACAAACTGGAAATGATCTTTGTAACATGGGTGAATCGCTAACATTGACTGAACCTTTATGCAAAAATCCAAATATGTTTAACGGAGATAATACTGGTTTTTGTCCTGAGCCTACTTCATTTAATTTTGGCGGATGCGACTTTTCTCAAGGTCCTGCAACTTGGTATCGTTTTACAACTAATGCATCCACTAATTTTTTAGATGTAACTATTTCAGGATTGGGTGTCGATTTCGGATTATTTACTTCTTGTGCTGGTACACCACTTGCAGGAAGTTGTACAAACGATGGTACACTCGAAGACATAGTAGTGACACCAAATACAGCTTATTTTCTACTTGTAGCTGGACAATTAGGCTTTGAAGGTCCTTTTACTATTGAAATTACAGAAAAATCCATCTTGCCTACTAATGATCTTTGCACCAACCCTACTGTCATAAATCAAGGAAATAACAATGGATTGACTAATTTATGTGCTAGCGCTGATGTTGTTGCATGTGGTGGAGATAGTGATGAAGCATCCGTATGGTATAGTTTTACAGTACCGAGTGGTGTAGTATCATTGGAAATCAGCACAAGTCTAGTAGGTGGTGCCATCCAAATATATGAAGATGACTGCGCTACCCTTCTTACAGATGTATCTGGCAGTTGTTCATCCCAAATAATCATAGACTGTCCTGTTCCACAACAAATTCGCGTTTTCGTTTCATCTTCAACTGCCAATGCTGGCCCTTTTAATATTATTGTAAGCCAAATAAACACGACTGCGCCAAATGACTTATGCATAAATGCTCAACCGATACAAGATAATCCAATTTGTGATTTTTTTACTACGACGCCTATCACAACAATTGGTTCCTGTCCAGAAGAATTTACAGTACCAGGCTGTGGTTTTGATTATTCATCTGAGTCAGTGGTTTGGTATTCTTTCACACCACCTTTGCCCAATACCGTGTCTATAGAAATAGAAAATATTTCTGCATCCACAAATCTTACGGTTTTTGAATCATGCCCAAATCCAGGTCCAGGACTGATTCCTGCAGGAGGAAGTTGCCTTTCTGGCAGTGGTACAAATGGCACGCCTATTTTGGTAAATGCTGGTGTTACTTATTATATCGCAATAGGTACGCAAGGATCACAGGGCAATGTCAATTTTGACATCAGATACAATCAATTTATACAAAATGACAATCCTTGTTTAGCAGGTTTTACAAGTGTTTCGCTTAGTAATGCTGTTCCATTAAACAATCAAGATAACAACTGTGCAACGGAAGACAATACATGTGGCGGTTCACCTATCACCAATAGTTTATGGTATTCATTTACTTTAGATCCTGGATTTGATAGAATTTCAATCTTAGTAACTGGGCTTACGTCTCCTTCCATTGCCATTTATGATGCTCTCAATCCATGTAATCAAGTCGTGATCAATGAAGAATGTAATGGAGATGGAACTGTTGAGTTTAATTGCTTGCCGCCCGGAACATATCAGATTATGGTAGGTACATCTGCTACCAATGCGAATACCTATACAATCACAGCCACACAAGGAAATAATGCTGGACCCGTTAACGATTTTTGTACTAATGCCAATCAAATCGTCATAGGTTCATCAGATTTGTGTGTTTCTTTGCCATTTACATCATCTACCATTAATGCTTGTCCAGAAACACTTCCACCAGGTGAAATATTTGGAGCTTGTAATTTTAATGCCGAAGAAACTTCATGGTACACATTTACAGCACCAGGCATAGCTGGTCAGCAGCCTACTATGGATTTTACTTACACAGCATATTCTGGCTCAGGTACACCATTTATGAATGTCTTTGAGTTTGGACCTGACTGTTCTGCACTTAATGCGCTTACAAATCAATGTTTTGATGGCTTAAATGACGTTTTTGGCAATATAGGCCCACTTGTTCCAGGTCAACAATATTTAATAGCAATTTCATCATATGGAGACACCGGTGGTAATTTTGATTTTAATGTAAAATTCAATATCGGACCTGCAAATGACGATAAATGTGCAGATTTGACCGCTTTTGATCTTGGCTTGGGTGGTACACTGACCGATCAATTTAATCTTTGTGCCGGTGGTGATTATACCATTCCAGATTGTACACCAGATCAATCAGAAAACTCTGTTTGGTACCAGTTTACAGTAGATCCAGGAAGTTACGGCATTAATCTTTTGATAGATCAAGTTATGACCAATGGTACACCCTTAGTGGGCCCTATCACTGCGGGTATCTTTGAAGATGGTTGTAACTCAAACTTAATTACTTCCCAACTTTGTTTTCCTGCAAAAGTAAATCAAGTCATCGAATGTCTACAACCAGGTACTTATGATCTCCAAATAGCAACAAGTTCAATAACAGCTGGTGATTTTTTAATAACTATTTCCCAATTGGTGGATGATAGAATGTGTCCCGCAGGGAGTTATGATCCAAACTTAGGTGACGAATGTGATGAAGCAATAGTGATAAATATGGCTGGAATAACTTGTGAATACATTCCTATTAATGGCTGTAATACCAATGCTTGCCCAGAAACCTTTAATAGTGGTGCCTGTAATTTTGATACTGATCCGACTGTTTGGTATCAATTTACAGTGGATGCTGGCTCTTCTAGCATTGATATTATGGATATGACGCCTGGATTTTCATATGCAATACTTACGAGCACAGCTTGTACAAACCCAACGGCCTTAGGTGGGTTTGAATGCATTACTAATTCAACTACTATGGGTATTCCTGTGACGGGTGGAGAAACATATTTTTTGATCATTTCCAATCCTACTGAAGGTACTTTTTCGTATAACATCAGACAAAATGTATTACCTAGTAATGATGACCCTGATCCTGCTTCTCCACGACCGCCTTTAGCTTTGGTTTTAAATGGTGACCACACAAGTACAACATGTTGTGCTGTAGGATCCAATGATTCCCCTGCAGGTGACCTACCTAATGTAGCATGTCCTACTGCATCAAATGACGACGCAGTTTGGTACACTTACACAGCTGGTACCGAACAAGGTATTACCATTCAAATAGCTCCATCTGGGTCTAATCCCATTGCTAATAATACCACTATTGAAGTTTTACAAGGGACGGCAGCAGGACCTTCAGCAAATCTATTTAACCCTACATCATTTACCTGTTCGGGTATGCCTGCGAATATAGAAATAAATTGTTATGCTCCTGGTGATGTCATTTGGATAAAAGTAGCTACATCTGAATCAGATTGTGGTGACTTTACTATTTTTATCAATCCTCTTGTAAGATGTGATTTAGCAGAAAATTGTGTCGATGTCACAACAACCATTTCCCCCAATCCTACTGATCCTAATTGCGGTAGTTTCGTACCAGTTGTTGTGCCCGGTTGTTTAGAATTAGCTTGTCCAGAAACGATCATTACAGATTGTGGTGCAAGCACTTTACCCACTGTTTGGTTTCAAATAGAAGTGGATGCAGATGCTGTTCAGTTAGGAACAACTGTCGAGTCAAATGGTAGTTGGGATCCAGTTTGGTCGATATATTCAGGTATGTGCGATGATTTGACACAGGTTGGTACAGTCCCTTGTAGTAATAGTGATGCCAATCCTTTAGTACATAGTGTAGGAGTTTTACCAGGTGTAACCACTTATTGGATTGCTGTCAGTGGTGATGGTGTCATAGATGATCCTACTTTCACAATAAGTGTATGGACGTCTGCAAATTGTGTGTCTTGTATCGGCGATGAAGGTTGTGCTCCTACAGCTGTATGGGGTATTTTTGAACGAAGCAGTGATAGACCTTCACAAGATCCATTCTTCTGTCCAGGCGAAGAAGTCAGAATTTGTACTAGATTCAATTACGATGCATCTGAGACAGGTGCCGATTGGCTGCAAGGTTTGTTTCCTGATTTTGGTCCTGGGTGGGATTTAAATGTATTCAATCCAGATGATATAACAGTAAATACACCAGATCTTCCAGAATGGATAGCAGAAAACGCCCCGCTTTGTGCATCAACTATTACGGAACAAATGCCTTATCTTTGTACGTATACGGATCCTTTCACTGGTAAACTAAAACTTTGTCATACTGGTTGCCAAACATGTCCTTGCTCACCACCATTATTGCCTGGATCACCAATGCCAGATGGTTGGTTTTGGAACTCCCCTGGTGGAGATAGATGTGAAAATGACTGTAGACCTTCTACCCAATTTGGTATAGGTGAATCCGTAGTTACAATTTTATTGTGTGTAAATCTCAAAGTACAAGAGTATGTTGATTTTAACGATTGTAAAGCCAAGGAAAGTTTGAGATTTAATTTTATCACCACTAGCGATGGGGTAACTGGTTGTTACGAAGATTTAATTGCAGAATGTAAACTTGATTTCGCACAGATAGGGCCTGATTGGAAAGTGGATTGTGTATTGCCCCCTAGAGTAAATGTTAGCGATAAAGACCTTTGCTACGAAGGTTTTGTCAATACTTTTCTTACAACAATTACGCCAGCCCCAAATGTATCAATAATTGTAGAACAGATTCCAAACCCAGATGTCACTGGTGCTATGGACCATGAATTTTTTGGTGGTAGCGGCACGCTCAATGATTTCCTAACCAATACATCTTCATCTGTAACAGTCCAACAGTACATCATATATGCAGATGACCCAAATCTTTATTGCAAAAACAAACCTGATACCCTGAATGTAACTATTTATCCTGATCTCATTGTTACTATTCCTGATATCAATATATGTTTTGAAGACCCTGACGGTGTTGTCATAGAACCGATGGTCGTAGGTGGATCAGGAAATTATATCAGCTACAATTGGTCTAATGGGGCAACCACACCTACAGTCATCGCTACACCATCTGGACCAAATAATTACAGAGTGACAGTGACGGATGATAAAGGATGTACAGGTACACAAAGTGTTGATGTCAATAAACTGGATCCACTGAGTTTTACTGTTACTCCTCAAGATCTGACGACTTGCGCAAATGAAGCAGTTTTTGAAACAACAAATATCATAGGCAATGGCAGTCCATTAATCATCAGTTGGGTATATCCACCTCAATTATATGCCACAGATCAAAATGGCTCTTTGGTGATTGACATCCCTTTCTCTAATCCAGAATTTACCCCTTACAGCATCACTGTGACCTTGACAGATCAGTATGGTTGTAATATATCTAAAGACGTTACTTTAGATATTCTCAATGCTCCATCTGTAGAAATAGGTTTTATACAGCCTCCATGTGGCGCAACTTCAGCAGATATACTCATTCAAGACTATTTATCTGAAAGTGGTTTACCTCCTACATTTAGTTTGGTAGATTGTAGTGGTGGATTGGTGTATGCCATGAATGGTACGGGTCCTGCTTACCAAACAACAGATCCAAATGGTATTTTTGAAGATGTAGATTTATCATTGATCAATTGTTTTAGAATCCTAGTAGAAGAAGATGGTGGGTGTACTTATTTAACTGAAGAATTAGTGATACCGCTTACCTCAGGTACACAAGTTTTATTAAGTCCACCAACAAGTATTTGTCTTGGTCAAAGCGCCACTATTTCTGTGACAAACTCTGGAAGTTTCCCCAATGGCGTCTACCAATGGAGTCCTACAGGCAGCGGCAATTCAATTACTGTCAGCCCTTCACAGACCACCCAATACTCAGTCACAGTGACCAATAATGGCTGTGTAAGCGTAGCTAGTGTGTTGATCACTGTCAATCCTTTACCTATCCCAGGAATATCTGGTGCTACTTCATTTTGTCCTGGCGAAAATACACAGCTCACAGCAACAGGAGGTACTGCATACGTTTGGTCTGGTCCAAATGGCTTTAGTGCACCAAACGCAAATACAGGGCCTATTTCTACTCCAGGAGTCTATACTGTTACAGTGACCAATAGTAATAATTGTACAGCTGTAGCATCTTCCACCATAACGGAAGAATTATTTATCACTGTACAAATCTCTCCAGTCAGCATTTGCGACAATAGCCTAGATTCACTGAATGCTGGAAGTGGTTTTGACACATATCAATGGTTTGATAGCAACAATATACCTCTAGGTTCTGGCCAATTCCAACAAGTAACGCTAACAGGATCTTACACCGTCGAAGTCACAAATGGAGCCTGCGAAGGTGGTGGAACAGGTATCGTGACCAATTATATATCACCATCCCTAAACTTACCTAGTTCTGTAGATGTCTGCCGTGTAAATACTGGAATTGGCCCTATCTCCATCGATTTTGTGTCTTTAGGAGATACCATGAATGGACAATGGTTCAATATTGATAATGCCACCGTTAATACTTCCAATTGGGGAAATGTAGATTTTACAAGCGTTGCTAGTGCTGGTATTTTTAGATTTGTCTTTACTACCGACACCGCTGTGGATCCATGTGTAAATGTATCTGATACTGTATTAGTCAATGTTCTTAACTGTGCTTGTCCTAATCCTGCCATTAGACCGATAGGTCCATTATGTAATAGCAGTAATACGCCATACAATCTAAATAATACTTTCTTAAATCAAACACCTCCTATAGCTGGAGATTGGACAGTCGTTGCGCCATCACCTACCCCATTTCCGACTATCACAGGAAATAACATCTCTGTCAATGGGGTAATACCTGGTACTTATACTTTAAGGTTTACCTACAATCCGCCTTCACCAGGAAACTGCCCTAAGTTTATTGAAAATACTTTGGTGGTCTCTCCCGCACCTTCAGTCTCTACACGAAATATTTCATTGTGTAATGAAGATATAGGATCTGGCGGTACCATGGCAAATTTGGATACTTTACTTATTGGTTTAATGGAGCCTTCACCAGGAAGTTGGACACAAATAGATGGTGCAGTTCCCATTGGTACTTTGCCAAATATAGATGTGACAGGCATGGCACGGGACACACTTCGATTCCAATACACAACAACAGCCATTGCACCATGCTTACCTAGAACAGCTATTGTAGAGGTGATTATCAGAAATTGTGCCTGCCCATTAGTAATTTTGGCAAATGATGAACTTTGTAATGGCTCTATGACTTTATTAGACCTTGAAGATCCGACAAGATTTACCATTGAGCCAAACAATATCACTGGTACATGGACAGCTCAAGCACCTTTAACCATTACAAATGGAAACTTTATAAATCCTTTTGGTGTAGCAGCAAGTCCTACACCTTATGTAGTAACTTTTGAATTGACCGGAAACTTTCCCCCAGATTGTCAAACGATATTTAATAAGACGATCCGAATTAGAAATCAACCAGTAGCTGAAAAGCTCAATGATGGAGAAGCATGTTCAGCACAAACTGGAAATGGAGAGACAGACCTTAGATTAACTAGTCTTTTACAGCCAGGATTTACTTCTAATGGTACATGGACACAAATTAGTCCAACCGCGCCTTTATTGACAATTCCCGCTTCAAGTATTGTCGATTTTGTCGGGCAAGTACCAGGAACATCTTTTGTATTCAGGTACACGCCGCCTATCACTTTACCATCTCCTTGTCTACCTGTTTCCGTAGAAGTTACTCACTGTCAAAGATTGTAATTGTCCTGATACAGCTATAGATTGTTTAGCTAGTGATTGTGATTTGTGTAACGATGCTGGCATCCTAGACCTAAACACAACGATTGTCAATCCTACTACCATAGCTCCAGGAGATTTTAGTGTAACTGGTCCAGGTAATGTCAATATTCCATTAACTTCAAATATTTTGGATGCAACAGGATTACCAGAAGGTCTTTATAGAGTAGGATATACATTAAATCCACCATCTTCGGGTGCTTGTCCTAGATTTAGTGAGTTTACGTTGAATATTATTGCAAAAAAAGAAGTAAATTTAATCGCAGATTCTTTACTTTGTAATGGCGACAATGGCATAAAAACATTTGATTTGAGTGGATTAATAGTTAGTGGCTCCACAGGACAATGGAAAGATGCCGATGGTAATATTATCGCTAGTATTGTAAATATTGAAGGATATGCACCAGGATTTGTTTTAAACTTCACTTATGAAATTGACAATGATCTTCCATGTCAAAATAGCATTTATCCTGTCACTATCAGAATTACAGATAATTGTAATTGTACAGACATTGAGTTGGGTGATATAGATCCTTTGTGTTCAAACCTTAATAATATAGATTTGAATGCATTTAGCGATCCTAACCAAGCAGGTACTTGGAGTGCTTTAAATCCAACATTAATAATTACAAATGGCATTTTGAATCTGAACAACGTGACGGCAGGTATGTACGACCTGCTATATTCGGTAACAAATCCTGAACCAGGCTGTCCATCGACGCTTATAAAACCGATCACTGTGTTCAATCCGAAATCCGCAGGTACTGCCAGAGGAGCAGAATTTTGTCTTGGATCGACCGATGAAGTAATATTAGGGGACAGATTGGATAATGAAGACCTAGGTGGTATTTGGACTGTGGTGACAGGCGGAAATACAGGATTCGACCCTGCAGGAAGATTTGATCTCACGGGAAGGCCAGCTGGTATTTATGTATTTAGATATTCATTCATGACACCGCAGTCACCTTGTCCAGATGATGATGAAGAAGTGACCATAAGGATCAATCCATTGCCTGTAGCTGATGCGGGAACTGATAAAAACATTGACTGTACCGTCCAATCTGCTATCTTAGGCACTGACTTGAGTACTTCAGGACCTAATATTGTCTATGAATGGAAGTTATTTAATGATGTAGTTGGTACCAATAAAAATTACACCGCTTTAAATGGTGGCAATTATATTTTGACCGTTAGAGATACGGTGACCAACTGTTCTTCTTCAGACAATGTAGTGGTGATACAAGCTGATGATTTACCCACATTTACCATAAATGTAGATAGCATAAAATGTTTTGGGGAGACCGCTAGTATTTTGGTTAGTAATATCATCGGTGGTCAAGCCCCATATGAAATTTCATTTGATGGTGGTATCACATACAACACAGCTTTATCAGCTTCCAACCTTATGGTAGGTACTTACAAAGTATTGGTAAGAGACGCTAATGGTTGTGTAAATGACCAAAAGGATATTATCAATATTACATCACCACCTGTATTGGCTGTTAACCTAGGGCAAGATTTCTCCATCAATATCAATAGAGATTCTTTACTTTCTATAGAAGGCCAGTATAATATCAACGATATCGAAAGCATCACTTGGACCGCAAATAATATAGAAATAGACACAGCTAGAGATAAAGGCTCTCTCAAAGCAAAACCCGAAGTGGACACCAAATATACCGTTACAGTTATAAGTAAAAATGGATGTATTGCCACAGATGATATCAATATTACTATAAGAAGGGTGAAACCGGAATGTGTTCCAAATATTTTCTCTCCAAATCAAAATAATTCAAATGAATACTTTAGTATAAACTGTGCGGATGTATCGCTGGTATCTAAGTATAGAATTTATGACAGATGGGGCAACTTACTCTTTGTCGGAGAAAATTTATCTCCGGACAACGCATCAGCATTTTGGGATGGCACCTTCAAAAGTAAGCCTGTTGTACCTGGTGTGTATGTCTACTATATGGAGTTAGTCTTTAAAGATGGCTCTGCCGAAAAAAGAGGTGGTGACTTAACTTTGATTAGATAAATATGGCATAGATGATGTGTAGGCAAGTTATTTTAAAAAACATCAACTTGTCTATACTTCATTTTTCTAACCATTTTTTAAATTAAAGGTAGGTTCTAAGTGAATTTAAGATAAAATCTGACCAAATACCATCCTGAATTAGTTACCAATAAAACATAATTATATTCTGTCAACAATACTAATACCATCTACTTTTAAAATAATAATTTATTTACGCAGATATAACTTTATATTAACAGTTCATTTCCCCATAAGTCAAAATATTTATCATATTAAACAATACTCCTATATGTTAAAAATTTGATAACATTACTTTGTTGAAATAACAATTAGTTATAACTTTACCGTACAATTACTCACATAGGTTTCCAGAGTAGTTTTATTTTGCCCAGACATGCGGCTCCCTCCTTACGAATAAAACGTTGAATGCAATATGCATAATAGTGTATTTGTGGTTTTTGTTATTTCTAAATTTTTAATAATTAATTAATGAGAAAGTTTTTACTCAGTTTATTTGTTTTTGGTTTAAGTTTGACGGCAGCTGTTGCTAGTAGAAATGAAAATCAAAAGCACTTTGTCTCCGTAATGGCAGAAGAAGACCCTTGCAAAATGGAATCTGTCAAGTTTTGGAAGATAACTGATTTCCCTTTTTTAAATCTAATCCAAATAGAAAACTTGACACTAATCCCAGACCAAGTTAGATGGCCTACGGGTACTATCCAAGTTTTACCAGATATGATTTGTAACGGCGCAGTTCCTACTACCATTAATGTGGAAGTCCTTAGAGCTGGGGTAACAGATTTACCTGGTCAAGGCGCAGGGATGGCTTGTGTCATACACTTAGGTAAAGTAACAGTTTTCGGGGCAACACCTTGCGATATTATGCCGACGTTCAATTGTGTACAAAACATACAAATGAATTACTCTGTAGAAGTGGCAGGTGGATATGAACTATACACTGCTGATTTACCATCTAATCTACCTCCTGGTACTTATGAACTTACATGTGCATGTACTGACCAAGGAGGTCCAATATTAAATCCTGTTACACACCCTGGTACAAAATGGATAGGAGACGAACTTTGTCCAGCTGTCAATACATTTGTTAACCATAGACTAACTGTTACAGGAGCGGTTTCTAATGATGACTGTTCTGGAACATTAGTTGAACTTATGGATGGACTTAATCTTGTTGACAATCTCTGTTCGGTAGATGGTCTAGTAGGATTCTTTTACGAAGTTCAAATAGGCGAAATTGTTGATGTTGTTGTAACACCAGGAACATTAGCATCACCTTCACTACCTAATATTAGAATAATTGATCCATGTACCGGAACAAATGTAAGTTTACCCTTAACTTGCAGAACTCCTGGTGAGATCTTATATATTCAAGCTGGAAATGGAGGCGCTTGTCCCCAATATGGTACTTTTAATATAACAATAACAGATATTGATAATGGAGTGGGTAACGACGTTTGTGTAGATGCAGACGCATTAATTAATTTCGGAGGTAATAACATCTTAAATTGTGGTGAAAATGGTGGCTTTACAGGAGATATAGATGCCTGTCCAGATCCTGAAGAAACTTGCTTCGGAGCTACAACTGAAGGTGTTTGGTATAGTTTCACAACGGCAAACTCACTAACAACATTTAGTATCACAACAACCGGTGGTGGTCAATACGAATTATTCTCAGGAGCAAACTGTGGCGCTCTTACTTCTTTGTCTTGCTCAGTTACAGATTTCCCATCAAACCCAGCAACAACATACTTCTTATTAGTTGGTCCAACAGGAACCGTAAACGTTACTGCTGCGCCAAACCCTATGAATGATCTTTGTGCAGGGGCTACCCTAGTAATGACAGGTAACACACCAAATTTGACCAATGAATGTGCGACAACTGACCTTGTAACTTGTGGTGCAGAAAGTGAAGCTACAGTTTGGTATAGTTATATCCTTGGAGCTACTGATGATGAAGTTGTTATCACTTCAGATCTACCTAACTCCGTAGTGAGAGTGTATAATGCTTGTGGAGGTGCCTTAGTGACGGATGCAGATGGAGTAGATTGTGATGAAACAGCAACTTTACAATGTAGAACGCCTGGCACTTATTTTATTCAGGTTGGGTCATCATTTGTAAATGCAGGTCCTTTTGCACTTAACATCACTGCAACGCCAAATGGAGTTGTCAACGATGCATGTTCAGAAGCAACAAACATACCAGTTGTGAATGACTGTACTTACCAACCATTCAACACCAATACTACTAATGCATGTCCTGAAACATTTTCTCTAGCTTGTCCAGGTGGAAATAACAACGTTGATCCTACAGTCTGGTTACAATTCACACCACCTGTAGGTGTAACAAGTATTAATATACAGAATGTAACTCCTGGAGCATATTTAAGTATATTGACCCCTTGTGGTGCTGCTGCTACCATTCCTGGTGGCGCTTGTATATCAGGAGCAGGTCCAACAGCGAATATTACTGTCACTGGTGGTACCACTTATTTCATTGCGGCAGCTATAGCAGGTAATGAAGGTCAGATAGACTTCGAGATTAAGTATAACGACCCACCTGTGAATGATATATGTTCAGCAGCGCTTCCAGTAGTAGTCGGAGCAAATGCAAACTTAACCAATGTCTGTGCCCAACAAGAACTGACCCCATGTGGCGGCACAAATGATCAAGCATCAGTATGGTATTCATATGACATACCTGCAGGCGTAGAATCTCTAGAAATCACAACTACCCTAGGAAGTGGAGTTTTACAAGTATATGAAGATGATTGTAACACTATATTAACTGGAATAGCAGGACCTTGTACCAATACTGTAACTATCGACTGTCCAGAAATGCAGAGCATTAGAATTTACGTGTCATCTCCAAGTGCAAACTCAGGCATATTTACCTTGACCCTGACACAGACACTTCAATCAGGTATTGATGTTTGTGCTACTGGTCAAAATTTGGCTTTAGCGCAACCACTTTGTAAATCGCCAAATGTATTCATGTCAAATAATACTGGCTTTTGCCCAGAGCCAGCTGCACTCAATTTTGGCGGATGTGACTTTTCAGACGGCCCTGCTACATGGTACAATTTTACAACAAGTGCAACTACTACATTATTGGATATAGATGTAATTGGATTAGGTGTTGATTTTGCTTTATTTAGCAACTGTGCAGGTACTCCTGTCGCAAGTAGTTGTACGACTGATGGTACATTAGCTAACCTACCTGTAACAGGAAGTACAACCTATAATTTAGTTATATCAGGTGCAGGAGGTGCAGAAGGTCCATTTACTATAGAAATCACTGAAAAATCAAATGCACCAACCAATGATATTTGTACAACACCTATTGCAGTGAATCTAGGTGCAAATACAAACCTTACCAACTTATGTGCAAACCAAGAACAATTATTATGTGCAGCGCCCAACAATGAAGCGTCTGTTTGGTATTCTTACACTATTCCTGCTGGAGTAGAATCACTTACAATAACAACAAATTTAACTGGTGGAGTTGTGCAAGTATTAGAGACTGATTGTAATACAGTACCTGATGGTGTGACAAATCCATGTACTAGTACTGTCACAATCGATTGCCCAGTGGCGCAAGAAATAAGAATTTTCATGTCGTCTTCAGTGGCAAATTCAGGTATATTCACATTAACGCTTACACAAACTTTACAGTCAGGTATTGATGTTTGTGCTTCAGGTCTACCTTTAGCCTTGACTCAACCTTTGTGCAAATCACCAAATGTATTTATGTCAAATAATACTGGATTTTGTCCAGAGCCTGCTTCTATTAACTTTGGAGGTTGTGATTTCTCAGATGGTCCTGCTACTTGGTATAGATTTACAACAGGCGCGACTACTACATTGATAGATATAGATGTATTAGGATTAAATGTTGATTTTGCTCTATTTACAAATTGTGTGAGTGGTCCTGTAGCAAGTAGTTGTACAACAGATGGATCACTTATGGACCTGCCTGTAACAGGTAGCACTACATATAACTTAGTTATATCTGGTCAAGGTGGTGCAGAAGGTCCTTTTACGATAGAAATAACTGAGAAATCAAATGCTCCAGTAAATGACATTTGTACCGGGGCACTTCCAGTAAATTTAGGCGGCAATCCCAATTTGACAAACTTATGTGCTAACCAAGAACAAACACCATGTACCGGTACAGCCAATGAAGCATCAGTGTGGTATTCATATACCATTCCAGCTGGTGTCGAATCTTTAACCATTAACACAAATTTAGCTGGTGGTGTACTCCAAGTAGTGGAAGATGATTGTAATACTTTATTAAACGGCGTTACAGGAGGTTGTACTTCAACACTAACACTTAATTGCCCTGTCGCACAAGACATAAGAATATTTATGTCTTCTTCAGTTGCAAATTCGGGTATTTTTACGCTTACTTTAACACAAGTAAATACTTCAGCACCAAATGATTTATGTGCAAATGCAACTGATATTCCTAACAACCCAATTTGTGAGTTCTTTACTGTTCCAACTTCCACTACTGTGGGAGCTTGTCCTGAGCAGTTTACTGTAACTGGTTGTGCATTTGATTATTCTACTGAATCTGTGGTTTGGTACGAATTTACGCCACCTGTTGGAACCACATCTATCGAAATAGAAAATATTTCAGCTAATACAAACCTAACCGTATTTAATTCATGCCCGAACCCAAATCCAGGTACAATCCTTGCAGGTGGCGGATGCCTTTCAGGTAATGGTACAAATGGTACACCAATACTTGTTACAGCAGGTGTAACCTATTATGTTGCTATTGGTGTCGATGGTACAGAAGGACCAGTTGATTTCGATATTAGATACAACCAAACTTTGGCAAATGATAATCCATGCGTGGGTGGTTTTATCCCTACACCATTGACTACAGGCGTACAATTAACAAATCAGAATAACTCTTGTGCAACAGATGATAATGATTGTGGAGGTGCACCTGTAGAAAATTCACTTTGGTACACATTCACTTTAGGGGCTGGATTTGATAGAATTACCATAAATGTCACAGGGTTGACAACGCCATCTATTGGAGTTTATGATGTTGCAAATCCATGTAATCAAACGCCTGTTAACGAAGAGTGCAATGGAGATGGTATGGTAGATTTCAACTGTCTTCCTGCCGGTACTTATACAATCTTTGTGGGTACTTCAGCTGCAAATGCCGGAGTATTTAGCATCACAGCAACTCAAGGCACCAATGCAGGACCAGTTAATGACTTCTGTGACGATGCTACTAACCTACCAGGTCAACCTTATATTTTATGTGTTGAGTTAGGACCTTTCGATGCGAGTACAGTTAATGCTTGTCCAGAGACATTGCCAGCAGGTGAAATATTCGGAGCGTGTGATTTTAATGTGGAAGAAACATCATGGTACACTTTTACTGCTCCTGGTAATCCTGGAGATATGCCTACTATGGACTTTTCTTATACTGGATATACAGGCACAGGTACACCATTCATGAATGTATTTGAGTTTGGTCCAGACTGTTCTGCCTTAAATGCTGTTGAAGCTAACTGTTTCCAAGGTTTAAATACAGCTTTTAACATTGGCCCTCTTACACCTGGCCAGCAATATTTAATTGCCATTTCATCACTTGGTGACACAGGTGGAGATTTTGACTTTACAGTAAAATTCAACTTAGGACCAGCAAATGACGATAATTGTGCGGACCTTACCAATTTTGACTTAGGTTCAGGTGGTACCTTATTGGGGCAAACCAACTTATGTTCTGGTGCAGATTTTAATCTACCTGATTGTCCATTAGCAGATTATCAAAACTCAGTTTGGTATACATTTACAGTTGATGCAGGAAGTTATGGTGTCATCATTAATGTTGACCAAATATTAAACAACGGCACACCTATCACTGGCCCTCTAACAGCTATTGTGACTCCAGACGGATGTGCAGGAGACCCTGCTGTAGGTTCTTTATGTTTCCCTGCAAAAACTGATCAAAATCTTGATTGTTTAGAACCAGGTACTTATGATTTACAAATTGCAACAAGTTCTGTAAATGCAGGAGATTTTACAATTACATTGTCCCAGCTAGTGGACGATAGGATGTGTGGCGCATCAGATTTAAGTGATGATTGTGATGAAGCGATAGTAATCAATATGGCAGGCATTGTATGTGAAGATATACCTATAGATGGATGTAATGACAATGCTTGTCCAGAATCATTCAACAGTGGTGCATGTGACTTCGGAACAGACCCTACTGTTTGGTATGAGTTCACTGTGGATGCAAATACCGCAGCAATAGATATCACGGCTTTGACAGGTGGTTATTACTTTGCTATCCTCACAAATAGTCCATGTACTGACAATCCTCCGACTGCATTAGGAGCTGCAGCATGTATTAGTGCAGCAAACACAACCAATATACCTGTTACTGGAGGTGCCACCTACTATATGGTCATAGCCAACCCAACTGGAGGGCCTTTCAGCTTTAGAATCAGACAAAACGCTTATCCAGTAAATGATGACCCTGTTCCATCATCTCCAAGACCTCCATTTGATATTCCAATTGGTGGTGGACACTCAAGTACGACATGTTGTGCCATAGGTGTAAATGATGATCCAGCTTTAGATTTCCCGAATGTGGCTTGTGCAACAACAACCCATGACGGTGCAGTTTGGTACACATATACTACAGGTGGTGAAATAGGTATTGAAATACAAATTAGTTCATCAGGTACAAATCCTATTTCAGGTGGTACAACAGTAGAAGTGCTACAAGGTACTGCGGCTGGTCCTTCCGCAACCCTTTTTGACCCTAATTCATTTGATTGTGGAGCTTTACCATCCGTAATTAAGGTGGGATGTTATGAACCAGGAGAAGTAATTTGGATAAAAGTAGCTTCCAGCAATAATGATTGTGGAGAATTCTCTATTAATATTAATCCAATCAATAGATGCCCAATGGCAGATCTTTGCGAAGAAGCAGTTGATGTCATTATACCTAACCCGACAGATCCTAACTGTGGAATGGTTGAGCCAGTTAATATTTCAGGTTGTATAGAAAATGCTTGTCCAGAAGCCCTAGTAGCAGATTGTGGATTCGGAATGCAACCTACGGTTTGGTTCCAAGTAATGGTAGATGCAGAAGCAGTTCAATTACAAACAACGGTAACTACTAGTGGTACATGGCAACCAGTATGGGCAATCTATTATGGTGACTGTATGATGCCTACTTTATTAGGTGGTGGTGGTCCAGGTCAACCGCCTGTCCCTTGTAGTAACTCTGATTCCAATCCAAACATTCATAGTGTGGGTGTAGTAGTCGATGTTGATACGTATTGGATTGCAGTAACCGGTGTAGGTGTGATTGATGACCCTAATTTCACCTTAGGTGTTACGACCTTAGCAGGTTGTGTAGCATGTATTGGTGAAGCTGGCTGTGAAGCTCAAGCAGAATGGGAGATTACGGCTCGTAGTAGTGATAGACCTCTTGATGACCCTAAGTTCTGTCAAGGTGAAGAAGTTACCGTTTGTATAAATTTTGATTATGATGCATCAGAAACAGGTGTGGACTGGTTCCACGGATTAATTCCTGATTTTGGTCCGGGATGGGATCTTGACGCATTTGATCCTGAAGCAATTGTGGTTTCTCCAGGTGGTGCTGAATGGGCAGATGTTGATGGTGGTAATTGTGCGCCATTAATTACTGAACAAATGCCATTTTTATGTACCTATACAGATCCTTTAACTGGCAGGCTAGTACTTTGTAATACAGGCTGTCAAGCTTGTCCTTGTTCTGGTCCACTTTTACCAAATTCTCCACTACCAAGTGGATGGTTCTGGAGTCAAAACGGTGGTGCAGGTTGTGAAAACAACGACTGTGAGCCTTATACCCAATATGGAATTGGATCTGTAGTGGTCTCCATCAACTTCTGCGTTGACTTAACTGTTAGAGAGTTTGATGATCCAGCAGATTGTATAGCAAACAGAAGTTTGAGATTTAATTTCCAAACCACATCAGATGGAGTATCCGGATGCTGGAATGACCCTGTAGCTGAATGTAAATTGGATTATGCGCAAATAGGACCTAACTGGGAAATAGACTGTGCTAGACCACCAAAAATTCTTGGTAACGACTTCGAACTTTGTCATGAAGGAGAGATTGATATCGATCTTGTGACTGAAGATGGGTCTAACCTTACCATTATAGTTACCCAAATTCCTAATCCTGATGTAACAGGAGCTATGGACCACGTATTCCCAGGTGGAGCAGGTACGATTGATGATTACCTTACAAATACATCTTCGTCTACCACTATTCAGTATTATGAGGCATATGCAGACGATCCAACGATAGCTTGTCCAGCTCCTAGAGATACCTTCCAAGTGATTATTTATCCAGAGCTTATTGTTGATTTACCTGTTTTAAACATATGTTTTGAAGATACTGATGGTGAAACACTTACTCCAACTATTACAGGTGGTACCGGTAATTATGTTGGATATCAATGGAGTACTGGAGCAACATCACCTTCAATTCAAGTTTTCCATTCTGGTCCAGATATGATATCAGTGACAGTTACGGATGATAAAGGTTGTACAGGTACACAAGTGGTGGATGTCAACAAACTCGATCCATTGAGTTTTACACTGACACCTGAACAAATTACATCTTGTGCAAATGAAGTTGTATTTGAAGCAACAGACTTAGTTGGAAATGGCAGCCCTTTAACAATTTCATGGAATGTACCTCCGCAATTATTCTTTTTTGACCAAGGAACATCCTTAGTTATCAATTTACCATTTTCACTAGCAGGTACTTATCAGATATGTGCAACATTGACCGACGAATTTGGCTGTAATATAACCAAATGTGCAGAATTAACCATTTCTGTGCCGCCTATTGTGGAACTAGGTTTTGTGACTCCTGCTTGTGGCGCATTAACTACTGATCTTTTAGTACAGAACTATGTCACACAAACTGGAGCAAATCCGACTTTCACGCTGGTAGATTGTGGTGGAAGTATAGTCTATTCAATGAATGGTGCCGGACCTGCATATCAGACAACCGACCCTAATGGTATTTTTGAAGATGTGGACCTTTCTTTAAACAATTGTTTCCAGTTATTAGTAGAAGAAGAAGGTGGTTGTAGTTTCTTAACAGATCAAATTGTTGTTCCACTTACTTCTGGTACGCCTGCACAATTAAGTGCACCTACAAGCATTTGTTTGGGTCAAAGTACAACAATTTCAGTTACCAACGCAGCTAGTTTCCCAGGTGGAACTTACACTTGGAGCCCTACAGGAAGTGGTTCTTCATTTGTAGCAACACCTACACAAACCACACAATACTCCGTTACGGTTACAAATAATGGATGCGTGAGTGTAGCAAGTGTACTGATCACGGTAAATCCACTACCTACACCTGGTATTTCTGGTGCCACAGCTTATTGTGCTGGCGAGAGTACAGAACTTACAGCTTCTGGTGGAACAAGCTATGCTTGGTCAGGACCTGGATTTACAGGAAATATGGCATCCACCGGACCTATCTCGACCGCAGGTACATATATTGTTACAGTCACCAATGCTAATGGTTGTACTGCAACATCATCCGCTACGATCAGTGAAGAAGCATTCATAACGGTGCAAATATCACCTGTCACAATATGTGATAACAGCCTAGATTCATTGAATGCGGGTGGTGGTTTTGATTCTTACCAGTGGTTTGATGGAAATAACACCTTAATTGGTACAAGTCAATATCTACAAGTTACTCAAGCTGGAACTTACATCGTTTCCGTGACAGATGGTAACTGTCTTGGTGGCGGTACTGGTGTAGTTATAAACAATACAACTCCAGTTCTAAATCTTCCAGCATCATTGACAGTCTGCCGACTTAACACGGGCATAGGACCAACCACAATTGACTTTGTATCTATAGCAGATACCTTGGATGGACAATGGTTTAATACAGATAATGCAAATGTTGATGTTTCAAACTGGGGTAGTGTAGACTTTACCACTGTACAAACAGCCGATACTTTCCTTTTTGTCTATATTGCAAATACTGCTCTGGCACCGTGTATTAACCCTACAGATACTGTTGAAGTAATTGTAAGAAATTGTGCATGTCCAAACCCTGCTATCAGACCTATTGGTCCATTATGTAATAGCAGTACAGCACCATTCAACCTTAATAATACGTTTATTAATCAAACGCCACCACTTCCTGGTGATTGGACAGTAGAAGCTCCGTCTCCTACACCATTCCCTACGATCACTGGCAATACGATAGTAGTCACTGGTGCTACTCCTGGTACTTATACAGTAAGATTTACGTATAATCCACCTTCGCCAGGCAACTGTCCTAAGTTTATTGAAAATACACTTGTAGTATCTCCAGCACCTTCGATTTCGAGTAGAAATACGACATTGTGTAACGCAGATATAGGAGCAGGTCCAGTAATGGCAAATCTTGATACTTTGTTAGTAGGACTCATTGAGCCATCGCCAGGTAGTTGGACACAAATAGAAGGTGCTACACCTATGGGTACTTTACCTAATATAGATGTGACAGGCATGTCTAGAGATACACTAAGATTCCAATATACAACAACAGCTGTGGCACCTTGTGTACCTAGAACAGCCATCGTAGAAGTAATCATTAGAAACTGTGAGTGTCCTGTAGTTACGTTAGTAAATGATGAACTTTGTAATGGTTCGATGACTTTACTAGATTTAGAAAGTGCGGCTAATTTCACCATTGACCCTACAACAATTACGGGTACATGGACAGCTCAAGCACCACTTACTATCACGAATGGAAACTTTATAAATCCATTTGGTGTGACAGCAAGTGCGACGCCATATACTGTGATATTTACATTAAATGGCACCTTCCCTGCTGATTGTCAGACAGTATTTACCAAAACAGTGAGAATCAGAAACCAACCAGTAGCTGAAAAACTCAACGATGGTGAAGCATGTTCTGCATCTACAGGTAATGGAGCTACAGACATTAGGTTAACAAGTCTTTTGAGACCTGGATATACGACAGGTGGTACTTGGACACAAATCAGCCCTGCTACGCCACAACTTACCATAGCACCTACAAGTATTGTAGATTTTAATGGTCAAGTTCCAGGTACAGCGTTTGTATTTAGATATACACCACCTATCAATCTTCCATCACCATGTATGCCTGTGTCCGTAGATGTTACAGTTACTGTAAAAGAT
>Ga0209812_10000933_pt1 | contig 22777 bp, 16 predicted proteins | sample JI71714BDNA_FD_187502 | JGI IMG/M metagenome (GOLD analysis project Ga0209812, IMG submission 187502) | Wastewater effluent complex algal communities from Wisconsin, to seasonally profile nutrient transformation and Carbon sequestration -... | ecosystem: Engineered > WWTP > Effluent > Algae...
CAACGAAATTGGATTAGAGAGATTTCTTTTCTCGTTTGGATTATCTATTGCGGATTTATGGAAGCTTCAGAAAAACAAGCGACTTTTGGCAAAATAGTTATGGGTATAAAAGTAGTGGACGAACACGGAAATCGCATGTCTTTAGAACAATCTTTTGGAAGAAATTTTAGCAAAATATTATCTTATGGCGTTTTAGCACTAGGTTTTATTTGGATATTTTTCGATAGACAAAAACAAGGATGGCACGACAAAATCAGTAAAACATTTGTTGTAAACGACCACTTCACAAACCATAAAAATAACTTTTAAAACATGTCATCTATACTAAGCAATTGATACATAAAAATTCAAAGTAATGACCCACAAAAATAACCATACAGAAACGTTAATTTTACCTGAAGGTCAAGGTCGCATATATGACTGCGGAACCATGACTGCCATTTTCAAAGCTGACGAAAACGAAACCAATGAGAAGTATAGCATCTCTGAATGGTGGCTGATTCCCAATTCCGATGGACCAGGCGCCCACTCGCACGAAGATAATGACGAAGTATTCTACGTTCTAGAAGGTAGTATGTCTTTTCTTGTAGGTGACAATTGGATTATTGCTGACAAAGGTACATTCCTTAGAATTCCCGCCAAAACCATCCACGATTTCAAAAACCATACAGACCAAAAAGCAGGCGTTTTGAACTTCTTTATTCCAGGTGGATTTGAAAGAAATATGCCTTCCATCGTTCAGTGGTTTGAAGATAATAAATGAAAATGTGATGCACATCACTTTCAACCATTAAGCTGAGTGAAACGAAGACTGATGAGTGAAAGTATTTAATGTACTTCATTTTAAGTAACTATTTGTATTATCGTCCCCAAAGGTGAGTGTAAGCCTGCCCCGACCTTGGCCCGACCAGGCTCCCTAGACGCTAGCATGACGTTCCATAGAAACTCCCACTACTTTGTATTCCATCCAATAAAACTAATACTTTCTTCCAATAATGCAAGCAAGACATCTTCTCTCAATTAAGTCCTTAAAGAAGTTGTCAATTCATGCACCTATAATCCGGAATCAATCTACTTTCTGCAAAAGCAGCAAAAAATAATGTAATCAATTCTTAATTAAATGTTTGACGCTAATTTTTCACACTAAAATATGTTGGCAAATGTGTCAACGAATAACTACATAAATAAACTGACTAAGTACCGTAAAACCTTCCAAAATTCACAATATTCGCAAAATCACCAAATATGAATGCATATACTTGCGCAGCATTTAAATTGGACTGGGCAAGGAATCAACCCCATAAAATATTATAATCCACTTATTTTATAACCAAATTAATAAAAATGTAAGATATCTTACATAAATATATAGCATAATGAGCCAATCTAGGAATAATGTAATTTTTTTAGATAATTATACAATTTATTTCGAGATGAAATGTATGACTTTTGTATTATCAAACAATTAGATAGTATTATTACTAGTTTTTAGTCGTAATTAATTTTGCAACACATTGCATTACGATTTGAAAACTGACATCGATAGTATAAATTATTTTCTTTGGAAATATCATGGGCATTTACACTATTTCGTTTGAAAGAAGATTTTAATCTGCACCTAAATCTTTGAGTATATTTTATATTTATTTATTACCAATTTCAGTAGTTAAGATTATCTACTTGACATAGTTTTTATATGTCCAAATAGGCATATTTGAACTGTGCAGTTGATAACCAGACTTTAGCTACTGCTTTGCCTTATTTCTTAACAACATAGATTATCATTATAGCTCAAAATAAATATTTCACTATAAATCAATATCAATTACCGTTTATAACTTTTCCAAAAAATACCAAAATCATGAAAACTTTAAATTTACTTTTACTTATTTATTTTACTTTGAATACACCTATCTTCGCACAAACCCCAGATTTGGGTTCTTCATCAAGTTTTGCCGTTTTTACAGCCATCGGGGCATTTAATAATGTAGGAGCTGCTACCAATGTAGTGGGTGATGTAGGAACCAATGTCGGCGCATTTAATGCATTTCCACCTGGTGTCCTTGTGGGAGACATTCACGTGGCAGATCCTGTTTCTGTACAAGCAGCCATCGATGTAAACCTTGCTTATGCTTTTACAGCTGCGCTTACTTGTGGACAAGTTTTGACATCTACTTTAGGTAATGGACAAGTACTCACACCCAATATATACTGTATTGGTGAAGCAGCCACCCTTAATGACACTTTATACCTTGATGGAGAATGTAATCAAGATGCCATCTTTATTTTTCAAATTAATGGTGCCCTTTCCACTTCAACATTTGCAAACATTATCCTAACCAATTCCACTTCCATATGTAACGTATATTGGCAAGTGAATGGTGCTGTTAGCATAGCAGAAAATGCTATTTTCAGAGGTAATATATTAGCCAATGGAGCAATCAATTTGCTCGAAGCAGCAGAACTATACGGTAGAGCTTTGTCAAGAGATGGTGCAGTTTCTTTGGCAAATAACTTTATTAGGATAGACCAATCTCCTACCCCATCCACAATCATTTCCAATGGCCCCACTACTTTCTGCCAAAACGGAAGTGTCATCCTTTCAGGAAATTGTGGAGGTATGTGGAGCAACGGAAGCATCGATCCTAGCATCACTGTGACACAAAGTGGAACGTATACGGTTACAAATACAAATGATTGTGGTAATGCAACTTCCAATGTCATTACCGTCACCGTCAATCCATTACCAAACTGTATGATTACTGGAGATATCGTCATCTGTGATGGACAAAGCACTGAATTATGTGCAACAGGTGGTACGAGTTATATTTGGAGCACTGGAGCAACAACCGATTGTATCACCGCGACCACCATTGGAACATATTCAGTTACAATCACTGATCTTAATAATTGTACTAGCTCTTGTAGTGTAGAAGTTACGACTACCACCCCGACCTATTGCAGTATATCTGGAGACAACACCATTTGCCAAGGCGAAACAACCACACTTTGTGCATCACCAGGTGCAACCGGCTACTTATGGAGCAATGGTGCTTCAACAGATTGTATAACCATTAATACCGCTGGAACTTATAATGTCACTATTACTGATGGCAATGGATGTACGAGTTCGTGCAGCGTGACAGTTTCCATGTCACCAACACCAAATTGTAGCATCACAGGAGACAACATCATTTGCCAAGGCGAAACAACCACACTTTGTGCAACATCAGGTGCAACTGGCTACTTATGGAGTAATGGTGCAATAACAGATTGTATAACAGTCAATACCGCTGGAACTTATAATATCACCATCACTGATGGCAATGGATGTACGAGTTCGTGTAGCATTACAGTTTCAGTTTCACCAACACCAAATTGTAGCATTACAGGAGACAACATTATTTGTCAAGGGGAAACAACCACTCTTTGTGCATCACCAGGTGCAACAAGTTACTTATGGAGCAATGGCGCTTCAACAGATTGTATAACCGTTAATACCGCTGGAACTTATTTAGTCACAATAACAGATGGCACTGGATGTACGAGTTCGTGTAGCGTGACAGTTTCCGTGTCACCAATACCAAATTGTAGCATCACAGGAGACAACATCATTTGCCAAGGCGAAACAACCACTCTTTGTGCAACACCAGGTGCAACAAGTTACTTATGGAGCAATGGAGCTTCAACGGAGTGTATAATCGTTAATACCGCTGGAACTTATAATGTCACTATCACTGATGGCACTGGATGTACGAGTTCGTGTAGCGTTACAGTTACAGTTTCGCCTTTCCCAACATGCAATATCACAGGAGACAACACCATTTGTCAAGGCGAAACAACCACACTTTGTGCATCACCAGGTGCAACCGGCTACTTGTGGAGCAATGGTGCTTCAACGGATTGTATGAACGTAAATACCGCTGGAACTTATAATGTCACCATCACAGATGGGACTGGATGTACTAGTTCGTGTAGCGTTACAGTTTCCGTCTCACCAACACCAACATGCAATATCACAGGAGACAACATCATTTGCCAAGGCGAAACAACCACACTTTGTGCAACACCAGGTGCAACTGGCTACTTATGGAGCAATGGCGCATCAACGGATTGTATAATCGTTAATACCGCTGGAACTTATAATGTCACTATTACTGATGGCAATGGATGTACGAGTTCGTGTAGCGTTACTGTGACTATTTCGCCATTACCAAGTTGCCTAATTTCAGGAAATAACAATATTTGTTTAGGGTCGTCTACTCAACTTTGTGTTGCTCCAGGAGCTTACAGCTACATTTGGAGTAATGGCGCTTCCAGCAATTGTATAACCGTTAATGTACCAGGATTATACAGTGTAACCGTCATGAATGCAAATGGATGCATTATTAGCTGTAGCCAAACAGTCATAGTTCGTGACATACCGATTTGTGAAATAACGGGAGAAGATGCTTTTTGCGAATCATCAGAAACTGAGATTTGTGCCAATCAAGGTAACTTTACTTACATATGGAGTACAGGTGAAACAACTAGTTGTATTTTAGTCGGCCAAGCGGGTAGTTATCAAGTTACCATCACAGATGTATATGGATGCAGTAGTGTTTGCGAAAAATCATTGACTACCAAACCGCTACCAATTTGTGAAATTTCAGGACTTGAGTTCATCTGCGAAGGAAGTACCAACGAACTTTGTGTACCACCAGGTTACGAAGATTATTGGTGGGAAGATGGACAACAAACAAATTGTATTGATGGATCGATACCCGGTAATTATGCTATTACAATCACCAACAATGAAGGTTGTAAGAGCTTTTGCAATATAGAAGTGAGTATCATTCCTTCTTCAGAAAATTGTGTAATCACTGGCGAAACAGTACTTTGTGGCAATAATGACCTTGTTATTATCTGCGCTATTCCGAATCAAGAAAGCTATTTATGGAGCAATGGTGAGACCACACAATGTATAGCGGTATCAGAAGCTGGTGAATATGCAGTCACCGTATCACAAAACCAAGCCTGTATCACTTATTGTAATGTCCATGTTACCAGCCAACAAAATATCGTACCTCCAGTAATTTTTGCAGTCGGATCTACTAGCCTTTGTCAAGGAGATAGTTTCACTTTGTATGGAAATGTACCAGGTGTTTGGAATAATGGCGAAACAACTCCGAGTATAACTACATCCATCGCAGGCAGCTACTTTTTAATCACTGAAAATCCATGTGGTGCTGATTATCAGTCTAATATAATCACCATTTCTACTATTGACAATCCAGATACTTCTTCCATTTTCAACCTGACGCCTACTACTTTTTGCGAAGGTGACAGTGTCATTTTGTACGGAAATGTACAAGGTATTTGGAATACTGGAGATATTTCGGCTTCCATTACCATAACATCTTCGGGTAGTTATTTTGTTACAAATAGTAATATTTGCGATACAGTCGTTTCCAATGAAATTATTGTAAATGTAATCCCACTTCCTACTACTTCTAGTATAGTGGCGATGTCTCCTACAACTTTATGTGAAGGTCAGAGTACAGTTTTATCTGGCAACATAAATGGTACTTGGAATACTGGTGAAACCACACTAAGTATTGAAGTGAGCACTTCAGGAGATTATTATGTCATTAATGCCAATGATTGCGATACAACCTTATCGAATAGTATTAGTGTGCAAGTAAACCCGATGCCTGTTGCGTCTGCCATTTTTGCCCTAGACCCTACTTCATTCTGTCAAGGAAATTCAGTTGTCTTGCATGGTAACACAAATGGTGTATGGAACACAGGCGACACATCTCCATCAATAACAGTAGATAACCCAGGAAATTATTTTGTAACCAATACTAACCAATGTGGAAATGTAGTCTCCAATGCCATCCCTGTGCAAGTAACTGAAGTTCCACAATGTCACATCGCAGGAAATCTCAATCCTACGTTAGGAGAAACCGTCATATTGTGCGCTCCAGAAGGTGTAGATGCTTATAAGTGGAACACATTGGACAAAACAAGATGTATTACAATCACTGAGTCAGGAATGAGAAATGTCACTGTGACTAACAATAACTTGTGTATGGATTCATGTTCGGTTCAAGTGATATTTTCTGAAGTCTCTAGCACGGGGGATCAAGATAAGGGTCCACTCAAGTTTAAGATATATCCTAATCCATTTTTTGATGAAACCACTATTGAATTCAAACATGAACTAGCAGGTGAGTATTTAAAAGTTGATTTGATTAATGCTGTAGGAGAACAAGTAAAATCAATGCATTTTGAAAACACAGCATCAGAACAATGGCATAAAATAAATCTCCAAGGTCATGATCTATCAGCAGGAGTTTACATGCTAAAATTGACATTTGGCAAGACCGTAATATTCAAAAAACTTATACTAATTAAATAGTTAAAGATATTCTCAAATTTTTATTTCGAAGGACAGGAAGTCGGAAACCTGTCCTTTTTTATATTGCAAAGGAAGATTGCAATCGCATACAATTTAGTGCTGAATTTTCTAATAAAACAGTTTAAGAATTTATAACAATAGTCTTGTAAAAGTGCAAGATTACTCTCATTTTTTTAGATGCTTAGGGCAGGTTGTGAATAACACCTGCCCATTTTTTTTTCAACAGAACTTGACATATAAAACAAGATATAAGATTGATTATCAATAAAATATTAGAAATCATTCACAACCTATCTAAAAATAATATAATAATTGATTAAAATATTGTAACACATCTTAATGCAAAACACTGCAATTTTGTAGTATTGTAATTTTGCAATGATGATCTATAAAAATGAAACATTATGAGCACAGGTAAAGTATTAATAGGCCTTTTGACGGGAGTCGCTGTAGGTACTACGTTAGGCATTCTTTTTGCACCAGACAAAGGAGAGTCTACTCGAAAAAAAATAACTAAACAAGGCAATGATTTGACAGATAGTCTTATGTCTAGGTTTAATGGTATGATGGATAGAATGTCTTCAAAGATCGATTCAATGAAAGATGAAGTTCATCACACAGCGCAGAATGGCAAAGCAGAAACTAGAGATGCCATGAATGAAGTTGCAGCAGCAGCAAAAGCAAAGCTACAGTAAGTTGCAAATTGTTTTGTAAGTTAGATAGTATTGAATAGGTGATCCATGTATGGATTGCCTATTCTTTTTTAATTACTTACCATCCTAAATATTGAAAACATTCTAAAAATACATATGCTATTTCTTCAGCAAATTTGAAATTAGAAATTACATGATTATATTTGCAGCTTATAATTAGCTCTATGTTTAGATTTTTTTTCCTTGCTTTATTTCTAGTCTCTTATTTAGTTTCCACTGCCCAAAGCCAAGATCAAGTTTCGTATGTGAAAGAAAGTAGATATGGGTCACCTGATGACATTACGCTACCTCTTTGGGCCAGGAAGATGTATGACAAAAACCCCAATATCGGAGAAGTCATCAACCTATATAATACCTACTATGCGACTAACCCCTTTGTTAAAAACGAGCACACCCAATACTACAAACGATGGATTAAAAACATCAAAGAAGTTGTAGATGATAAAGGGTTTATAAATCCACCATCTAAAACAGAAAAAGATAGGATTGATTCAGAAAGAATTAAAGCAAGTAAGAATACTTCAAATGAACGTTACATAATGAATCAGCCTAATTGGACGCCAATTGGACCGTTTGATTTTGATAAAGACGCAGCCGGTAGAAGCCATGCACCCGGAGCAGCTCATGTTTATACAATAGAAAAAGCTCCTTCCAATCCTGATATTCTATATTGTGGAACAGCCAATGCAGGAATTTGGAAGACTGTGGACAGAGGGCTCAATTGGACCTATGCATCTAGTACCCTTCCAATTAATCATTGTAATGCACTAGAAATACACCCAACAGATCCAAATACAGTGTGGATAGGTGGAAATAATAGAGTTTATAAAACATCGAATGGTGGTGTTTCGTGGACTCAGGTAGGTGATGCTACATTTAATGCAGTTTCTCATAGCATTGACGATATTGCGCTCAAACCTGGTACAAACAACACACTTTTTGTTGCATCAAACAAAGGTTTATATAGGTCTACAGATAGTGGTAACAATTTTACCAAACTACTGGCTATCAAAGGTCCTGATGCATATTTTGGAGAAATTGAATTTAAACCCAACGACCCAAATACTATCTATGTTCTAATGAATGAAGTCAATGGTGTCTACACCGAACTTTATAAGTCAATAAATGGTGGGAACAATTTTACAATTATATCATCGTGGCCAGTACTTTCTTCAGTGATAAATTATGAATACAAATATGTTGGGAAAACAGCCACTACAAACCAATATGCAACTTTTACGAATGATAATCTAGGTACGTCTGCAATTCCAAACTTTACCATAGAGATGCGTGTAAAATTCCCTACATCAAGCGCTGACAAATCATTTCTAAGTAATAAAAACTGGAACTCTGGCGTAAACAATGGATGGGTTCTTGCAAGCAGATATACAGGTGAACTAACCTTCAATATCGGTAATGGGGCTTCCAGAATAGACTTACAGGCGCCAGCTATTTGGGATGACCAATGGCATCAAGTTTCAGTAGTATATAGGAGTTCTGGGCAGAAGGAACTTTATGTCGATGGCGTATTAAAAACAACGAGCACTACCAACATTACTCTAAACAGCAATACAGGTCTTCCAATGGTCTTGGGTAGGGATGGTAATCTTGCTTACGGTGGTCTCGACATGCAAGTAGACGAGTTTAGAATATGGAATACTCCACTGAATGCAACAGATATCAATGATTGGAAATATAAAGAAGTAGATAATTCTCACGCTTATTATGGCAATCTTCTACATTATTATAAGTGTGATGAAGCATCAGGGACTACACTTTTGGATCATGTGGGTTCGAATAATGGGACCATGAATACGTTATGGAATCGTGAAATTTCCACTTGGGGAAGTACCTCTACAAATCTTCCTGTAGGTGACCATCAAAAAAGGGCTGAAATTGCAGTAACAGCTGCCAATCCTGAAAAGATATATGCTTTATTGGCTGGTTCAGCTTACGGTGGAACAGGACTATTCGGTTTTTATGAAAGCACCAATGCTGGCGCGTCTTGGGCGCATAAATGTTGTGGAACAGGACCTGGTGGATCAGCTTCAGCTACTAACCCAAACATTCTTGGATACTCATCCACTGGCACAGAAAATGGTGGCCAATATTACTACGATCTAGCACTCGATGCGGACCCAAGTAATGCAAATAAAGTACACATAGCAGGTATCAATCCTTGGATATCCACAAATGGCGGTACGACTTTTACCAATGTAGGGCATTGGTCCAATCCAGCAGGCGTAGGCTATGTACATGCTGATGTTCACAATATCAAAATCTATGGTAACGAAGTGTGGACGGTCAGCGATGGTGGTATATTTATGTCACAAGATAGTGGCAAAGTTGTCTTCAACAAACGTCAATTTGGTATCTCAGGTACCGATTTCTGGGGCTTCGGAATGGGTCATAAAGACGCAAATGTAATGTTGGGAGGTACATATCACAATAGTCATTTATTGAAAAATAATAATGTCTATATCAATGGTTGGATATCTTACACTGGTAGTGCTGATGGTACTCGTGGTTTTGTAAATCCAGGTAAAAACAAAGTCGTCTACAATGATGGTGGAAGAGATTTACTACCTCCTGTCAGAACCCAAAACCCTACCTACCTGCCTTTTCACAAAAAACCAAATACAGAACCTACTAGTCGAATAGCGTGGGATCCTAGATGTTACAATTGTGTATTTACAGGAAATTCTAGTGGCCTATGGTATAGCCCCAATGATGGCTACTCATGGCAATTGGTCAAAGATTTTAGCCCTTACCATGTTGGAGACGTGGAGATTGCATGGGATAATCCAAATATTATTTGGGTGACAGGTGCTGATCCTAATGGTTTTTATGACCCTAAAAAAATATGGAAATCAATAGATCGAGGGATTTCTTGGATAGATGTGACACCAAGTAGTGCTACACTTGGTTACAATTCAGATATGTGGTATAATATTACCGTAGGTGACAATAGCCAACATGTATGGATGAATGTTTACCATAGATATGGATGGAATTCTGGCAACAATAATAAAATATTTTATTCAAATAATGGTGGTACATCGTGGACTAATATCTCTCACGCATTACTTAATGACCAAAATATTGAAGATGTAGTTTATCAACGTGGTAGTAATGGAGGTATATATGTCGGAACTAATAAAAGTGTATATTACAAAGACAATAGCACAAGCGGGTTTATTCCATTTTCTTCAGGTCTTCCTTTATCAATCAGTACCACAAGATTGCACATTTGGTACCTAGAAGGAAAAATACGTCAAGCAGGCAATCAAAGCGTTTGGGAAAGTCCACTGTACAACATTCGTCAACCTATTGCAAAACCAATGGTGGATAAACTAAGTAGTATTTGTGTACAAGATACTTTTTTCTTCAAAGATTTCTCAGCTCATTACAAGACAGGAGCCACCTTTGATTGGACATTCGATCCTTCGCCAGCGTATATTGATGGAATGGGAACTGATAGTCCTAAGGTTGTATTCGGTGCACCTGGTACTTATGCCGTAAGCCTTACCGTGACCGATAGCATAGGTACATCTACGGGCATTCTGGTAGGCGGTATTTTAGTGCAGAACTTAGGTTGTACGCTTGATACTATTCCAGGTAAGTCAATGATTTCTTATAGCAATGGAGATTTTGCAACACAAGAAGAAGCTATGAGTTTATCTTCGAATACAGTCACACTTTCAGCATGGATAAAGCCCACTGCTGCAAGAAGTGATATTGGTGGACTAATCTTTGCTCGTGGAGCAGGTACACCTGCAACTGGACTACATCTTACAGCCAGCAATGAGCTTCGATACCACTGGGAAGATCAAAAATACAATTTTAGTTCAGGATTGACAGTACCTTCCAATGTTTGGTCGCATGTGGCACTCGTGGTCACTCCTACACAGGCAAGACTTTATCTCAATGGAAGAGTGGCTACGAATACATCTACACATAATGTTGTAAATTTTGTTCAACCATTTAATTTTGGCGTTGATCCCACATCTGATGCACGCACTTTCATAGGTCAAATGGATGAAATATGTATTTACGATAGAGCATTATCTACAACTGAAATAAGAGAGCTCATGCATCTTACCAAAAACCCTATTGATGACAACTCCTTAAAAGCCTATTATCAATTTAATACACTAGACCCGTTAACAGATATTGATAAAGCTGGAACGAATAACATATTGCTAAATCTTGGGGCTTCAAAAATAAAATCCACTGTACCTGTAGGAAAGGGATTGTCTCAAACTTTGGCTGTCAATACAAGCGGACTTAAGAATTTTAATCTTACTGATTTAAAGATGTATTTCCCATCAGCAGGTCCATACCCTAATGGAGATATCGTAGTGTCAAAAATAAATCAATTGCCAGATACTATTGTCATGAATGGGATTCTACCTAAAGCATATTGGGTAGTGAATAATTATGGTACTAATCTAAACTTTGCGACTTTAGACAGCATTGTTTTCACCAATTCAGGGAATATATCCGCAGGTTGTAACTCAAATATGTATCAATTGTACCAAAGATCTTTTAATGGCGAAGGTTTTACTTGGGGAGCTCCAAAAGACTTTGCAGAAAGTTTCAGTCCTTATTCCCCAACTTTTGTTAGCTTTAAAAATGGGAATAATGTCACTAATGTAGGACAATTTTATGTAGCGAATAACAATACACCTAGTAATGATCCAGAAATATGTAATGGGATAGATGACAACTGCAATGGTTTAATAGATGAAACATATTCTCTTTTCGTCACTTCCAAAACAGACAATGGTTTACATTCCTTAAAGCAAATATTAAATTGTGCACAAAATGGAGATACGATTCGTTTTGCAGCAAATGTTGATACCATTACGTTGACTTCTCCATTGAATATTACAAAAAATGTTGTTTTGCTAGATGAAATAGGCAATGCAGTAGTCCTGAAAATGGATCTCAATGCTCCTGGATTCAATACAGCAAATTATGGAATTCAAATTTTATCATCAACGATTGTAAAAATGGAAAACTTTAATATCGTCCATACCAACAATGTCAATACCAAACCTATTATCTTAAACCTAGGTAATCTTAGTATGAAACAATGTAATCTGCATGGTAATCCTAAATCAATAATAATGCACAGTCCTAACGCTATTTTCAATATTGAAGGGAATGTAGATGTAAAGTAATCAAAGACATTAGATCTAAAAGTTCTATTGGCTTTTCAATGATAAAGTATAAAACTTCATTAATCCTTTCTACTCAATCGCCAAAAAGTTTTTAGCAATATTGAGTGATCTGAAGGTAAATCGTTTTTTATTTCTATGCTCTGAAGCTCGCTGTAATATGTCTTTGAGCGTTTCCATGACTTCTATGGTATGACTACCCTTATTGATCATGATACATTCAGCTTGGGCAGCATTAACGGCATCTGTGATTTCTGACCTTGTAGCAAGACCAGATTTATTAAGATTTTCTAGCACTTGGGTAGCCCAAATGACTGGAACATGCGCTGCTTCACATATCCAAAGGATCTCTTCCTGTATCTCGCCCATTCTTTCGAAACCTATCTCTACAGCTAGGTCTCCCCTAGCTATCATAATACCGAAAATATCTTGTTTCATGCCTTCCAATAGAATACTTGGCAAATGTTTTACGGCTTCAGGTGTCTCTATTTTGATAACAATATTGGGTTGACGCTCACTTGTTTCAGTCATTAAGTTTCTTAGCAGCGTAAGATCAGAAGGTAACCTAACAAAAGAATATCCCACCAAATCCGCATTTTCGCATATGAATGGCAAACAAGAAATATCATAACTCGTCAACGGTGATACATTCAGTTCGGAATCAGGGAAATTAATCCCTTTTTCGTTTTTAATAACTTTTTTCTCTGACGAAATCCTAGTAATCCTAACAGCTACTTTATCCTTCTTTACCTTTTCTGTCACTCCGCGGATCATGCCATCATCTATATAAACCCTATCTCCCTTTTTAATACAAGCAATAATATCTGGCTCTGTAGGACTGATAACTACTTCCTTTTTGTCAAACCCGTCCGTATCATAGGACAACCAAATCAGTTGCCCCTCTTTTACTTTGACACGACCTTTATCTTTTCCCTTAAGGATGATGTTTGTTCGTATTTTAGGACCTGCAAGATCCATATAAATCTTACAAGCTTTTCCTGTTTGAAAACAAGCTTTTTTCAGTTTACTGATCATACCAGACCAAACAGCTTCATCATCATGCGCACAATTAATACGCGCGACGTTCATCCCATTCAACAATAAGCTTTTGATGAGCGCATAATTTGTGGCAAAACTAGTATCAAAGGTCACCATGAGAGAAGGTACAAAATCATTGTCCCTTTCGCCGAATAACTTTTTGCTTTTATGGGCAATATTGGCTTGACACCACTCAAAGGAACAAATTTCTTCATCCTCCACTTTATATCTTTTGCCTAGACGTTGATTGATCGCTTGTAACTGACTTCTGATGTGACTCTCTGCACTTGCTAATGATGACAGCCCCATACTGTGCAAGTCGTTTTGTAACGCTCTGATGTCTTCTTTGCGCAAGGTCAAGTAATGCAGCATGTTTTTGGCAGCCATAAATTGAGAAGTATGTATTTCACTTAAAATACTCGATCGCTTCTCCACTTCATTTACCATAGAAGATTCTATCTCTTTTAATGACTTCTTTATGCGCTTAGTGATATTTATGGATTCCATCGGTCTTTATTTAATGCAAATATAAGCCAACCTATGATGGTGACTAAGTGACTTTCTTCGCCAGATTATATGACTATGGTCACCTTTCGAAATCAATACCTATCTAATATTCGATTATGGCTACACATTTCAACTAGAGATTTTAATGGAGATAAGTGTCAAAAAGTCTTTCATATCTGAGTCATCTTTGACATCTATTCTGATACCACGACCTTCAGCGTATACTTTAGCTGCACGAAGCTCGCTTTTAATAGCTTGTGAAACATTACTTTCTAGAATTATATCTGTTGCCTTTTGTCCAAAAACAAAAGCAATCTTAAAAAATTGTTCTCTAGGCAATAAGTAGATGATCACCCTTTTTTGATCATTAACCCTAAAACTCCACCCATATTTAACTCCTGAATATTTCCATTCTTCAAAAGCCTTAGGGTATGATGACTTTGTGAATGCTACCAACTGCTCCCACAATATAAACGTATCACCCAAAGCATTTTTCAATTCAGCTTCATTGGGTTCTTTGGTTTTGTCTGTAAATATGCTTGTCATGATGGCTCTAAGTAATATTTTATAAAGGTATTTGTCTGCATTCTGTGTCATTCTCTAATTTGCCTGTTTCAAAATCTAAGAATTGCCTGGTAAGTATTATATCAATAATATTTGTTTTCGGAATAACATAAGAATGTTCATTATTACATGTTAGCTTTTTGCCATTTATATAAAGATCATATTTTTCATAATTATGGCTTTCAAAAGATCTAAAATGGTATGTATCATTTCCTACAAAATATTGCTGCGAATAAATATCTCTGAAGACATAATAACTAGGAATCCACCAACATCTTGTATTTCGTTTAGTGTGCAATGATATTAAATTCATTACCTGTGGATTTAAGTGTTTGTGATATTTATATGAATCTATCACATTAGGCTGTGTGTTTATTTTTTTAAAATCAATTTCAGAAAGAGGGTATAACAAATTTTCTCTTCTTTTACTTTCCTTCTCAGTTAAAAAGAATATTGAATTGGTCCAAAAATTTAACCATTTGTCATTTTCATCTTTTAGTTCATTGGATCTTGATTGGATGTATTTGCTTTTAACTTTTACTTTATTAAATTGATAAAGTAAAAATCCAGTTTGAATTAATAAAAAAAGTAATAGAACCTTGGATAAAAAATTATTCTTCATCATGCTTAGTCTTAATTGAATACTTTCTTATGCTTCTACTTTTACTTTTAAATACAACATATTGCACCGAGTCTTTAGAGAAGAATGGATTCTCACAGATTTCATGGACACCATTTATCATAAAAGACCTAAAATTTGGATTTATAAATACGGGTACCAATTCGATGTGTATTGAGTCACCAATAATCTTTATTTCATTAATCACAACATTCATTTTAGTATCATAATCATCATCATAGCCGAGTTCAAACTTATCAATAAATTGATCTATAATATTTACTCCTAAATCTTTATGATTTTCATATTTAAGTAGAAAATTCCAACCCAATTTATCTATCATTTCTTCGGCAATAATTGACATAGAATCAGCTTCTTCCTTATTTTTTACCAATAAGAGTTTTTCGATAATAGGTCGAATTTTATTTGCATTTCTACTTGCAGTTTCAGTCATTTTAGATGCTTCTTTAAGTTTATTAAAGTGCCTATTTAAATCCCAATTGTAGTCTTTAACGATTTCATTACATACTTTGTCCATACGTTTTTCTAACTGCACAAAGTATATCAAAAGCATCAAAACTGTAAGGTTTAACGCAACAAGTATTAGTTTATGTAACAATATATTACTATTTTTGGATATTAATCAAACGTAAATCACCCTACCTCTTCACAATCAGTTTTGTCATCGTTTGTTGATTATCAAACAAGATTTTTGCTGTGTAAATACCTTGGATTAATTCGGATGTATCTACGATATTATGTTTTGATGTCATTACTTTTTGTCCATTCAGATGGAAGATTTCGATCTCCAAAATGGGATATTTACTTTCGAAAGTCAAAATATCAATGGTAGGATTTGGGTAAATATTTAAATCTTCATTACGAATATCCTGACTGCTAGACGTCGTCGTGTACACTTCAAAGATATCATCTTCTACTGAACAATTAAGTGAATCGGTGATGGTCAAATGATAAAAGGTGGTAGTATCATTCCATACTACAGGGTTTTCAATAGTCGTATCTGAAATCATAAAATTGGGTGACCATGCATAACTCAAGTGTCCCCAACTACTTTGGGCAGCTATCCAGAGCGTGATAGAATCCTGCGGCTTCTTGCCTATCGCTTTATCAATTGTCACAAAAAGCCAGTCACTAAAATTGATGGTTACAGAATCCACACAAGTTTGGCCATTAGAAGTGATACCCGTCAAATAATATATAACCGTTTTTTCATAATGTTCGTTGATGATTGGTTGGAGCGATGTAGTATCGCTTAGCATATCAGACGCAAAATAGGTTTTATTAAGCGCTGGAAAATAATAGGAAGATGCCCATGCTACTTGGATGACATCACCACTTAAGACAGTGCCGAATAGTTGTGGACTACTATTTATTTCTTCAGGACAAAGGTTTCTATTAACACCTGCATCGATGATGCATTGACTAGATGTGATACTTGTTGTAAGCAGATTTAAAAGTAGCGTATAATATAAGATTTTCATTTAGACCTTTGTTAATGGTATGAAGTTATGTTATCACAACAAAAATACTAAAATTAAAATTAACCAGACAAATTGTAGGTGTATTTTGTATAATAACATCTCCTACTATATCTAGTTCAAGATATTATTAGCTTTTAACCTCGTAAAAATTAACTTAACAGACTAAAAAAATAAATCAGTACTTAAAACTTGAAAATGATTTGACTTAAAGGATACCTTATTAGGTTCTAAATTGTTTAGGCTTTTGTGACTCTGCTGCCAAGGTTACGATTTCATTAATTCTATTTTGCCTTGTTTCTGATCGTTTGGCTAATACTAACCATTGCAATATATTTCTTTTGTCTGACCTACTGAGATTTAAAAAATAGTCCTTTGCCTGTGGCTTTTGAGCAAATGCTTCTTCCAGATCGGATGGAATAATCAAAGCTTCAGCTTCATCTAAAATTGTCCACGAACCATTTTGTTTTGCCTTTTCTATGATATCATATCCTGCTTGCGTCATGAGCCCTTGCTGAATCAGACGTTGTATTTTATCTTTATTTACCCTGGACCACACACTATTGGGCTTCCGTTTGCTGAAGAACTGCATAAATTTCTCATCATCTATTGGTTTAGATTTACTGTCTATCCATCCGAAACAAAGTGCTTCTTCCACCGCATCACCATATTCCACCGTGGGAAAACCAGATTTCTTTTTGTAATATTGTAGCCATATAGATTGTTTTTTATCATGATTTCCTATCAACCAATCACGCCATTCTTGTCTAGTTTGGGGATAAAATAGGTCGACTTCTTGCTCCATAAGATTTGTCTTTGATGGTGATAAAGTAAGAATTATGTTTGAACGAGAATATTAACCAAAATAAACATAATCTGTTTTTTCATTTTTAAGATAAATGATATCTAATCAAATGAAGATTCATTCTTTGATGCATCAAAATAAAATATTATCAAGACAACCATTTTAGTAATTCATTGTCTTTAGACATTCAACAATTGCTCTTATGTCTATTTTTACCACGCCACTTCAGATTGGATACTTTATGGGATTGCTTTTTGCACTGATTTTTTGGTATCGTGGGTATAAGGAAGAGCGACATTCTGATCTATTTTTAGGATTTGTGGTTTTCTTTTTGGCTATGACTTTGCAAGACTACACTTTTGGGTTTTCGGGTATTAATTACCTATGGGAAGAGATGAATGGTTTTCCACGTTACTTTTCTTTAGCATTCGCACCTACTGTTTGGTTTTATTTGAGAGCTCAGATAAATCGCACTTTTAGATTCAGTGGCAAAGATTGGTTACATTACCTACCCTATTTTACCTATTTAGCCATTAGTTTAGTCGTATTTTTCTCAGGTACAAAAACCGTTTATGCCTTCCAAAATGGAAAGTTTGCCATTGTTATCAGTACTATAGAGCGATTGGCTATTTGGACATCATATATTTATTACTTGTATCAGTCCCTAAAATTATATAAATCTTATAGAACTTGGGCTGAAAACCAATTTTCAAACCAAGAAACGATTAGTTTTATTTGGCTCAGGAATTTTATTTACGTCATAGTCATTGGCGAAATCTTTAGATGGATATGGTATTGGATAGATGTTGCATTAGATCTTAAGTTTGAAGAAGATTGGTGGTGGCAATTATTAACGATTATGATTACATTGTACGTAGGAATAGAGGGTTATGCTCAGCAGCAGCCCAATAATCTAACTTTTGACCCAAAACAAACCACTAATGAATCTAGCCTTCCTGAAATCGAACACTTAATTACCGAACCAATCCAAGATGAACCTTTAAAAGAAGAAACTTCACTCAACAACGATATAGATTATGCACCTTGGGAAGTAAAACTACTCGAACTTATGACTAATGAAAAACCTTATCTAGACGCAGAGCTATCTCTGACAGACCTTGCAAAAAAACTAAAGACAAACACAAGTATATTGTCCGCTGTGATCAATCAATGCTTCGGCAAAAACTTTAACGACTTCGTCAATGAGTATCGTGTCACGGAGTTTGAAAGATTAGCCAAATCCAAAGATTACAAAAATCTCACCATACTGGCCATTGCTTACGACTGTGGATTTAATTCGAAAGCTACATTCAACCGTTCTGTCAAAAAACTAAGACAAGTTTCTCCAAGTGAATTGATGTCAAAGCAAATAGATTGATTTAGGTTTAATATTTAATTTTTAAGTAAAATATCTATAAAAAACATAAATTTTGCTCAAATCCAGCAAAATAAGGTCTCAAATTAGCATTTGAAACACTGTGCCTTGCCACAAACTATACTTTTGAGCCATTATTAATCTTCAAAATACTTTAAAAATGAAAAGTTTGTCATTCATCACTATGATGTTATTTTCTTATGTTTCTCTATTTGGGCAACTGCACGGCTCAGGAATCATAGTTAATAAACAGTATGATTTTACCAATTTTGACAAGTTAGAACTCTTGGATTTAGATGGAACTATAACTGTTGAGATTGGTCAAAAATGGAGTGTACTTGTTGCCATTGATGAAAATCTTTTGCCATTGCTAGCTTTCGATGAAAACAAATCAGAGACACAACTTCGTATATTCCTTAAAGACAACAAAAACAACAAAAAGTATATAGAAGATACCAACATCAATATCAAGATTACAATGCCAGAAGCATCTGTGATCAAACATAATGGAAACAGCAAACTCTTCGTACACAATATCGTCGGTCGATACCTAGGAATAGAAAATGGTTCAAATGCCACCACTACATTATCAGGTAGTATTGACCAATTAGATATAAAAAACACAGATAATGGAAACTTAATTGCGGACCAATTAACCACAAAAGTTGCAGACATAAAATGTATAGGAAATGGCAATGTCAAAGTAAACGTTGACGATAAAATCAAAGCTCGTGTTTCTGGCAATGGCAGTGTATTCAACAGTGGAAAAGCCATTTTTGAAAACTCATCTACAATCGGAAACGGAAGACTCATTCAACAATAAATATTCACTTAAAACCAAAATAACAAACCCATGCAAGTATTAAAACGAATTACCACGCCTATTAACATGCCAAATATCTGGCAAGATCTTTTTCTCTCTATCCCAAGAATAATCTGTGGATTTTTGCTTACCACACAATTTGGTGCATCAAAATTTGGTCTGCCTTGGTCACCAGAAGATAGTAATCTAGATTTCTTTGAAGTTGCCTTTTGGTTTCCTACTGATGTTGCAGAATATGGTGGTGTCTTTGCCATGTTTCCAGTGTTTTTTGCTTGGATGGGAGCCTTTAGCGAAGCTGTTGGTGGCATCTTATTGATCCTTGGTTTTCAGACGCGATTATATGCACTACTTACGATCTGTACCATGTTGGTCGCTATGTTTTTACAGCAGTTTGAACAAGGGATGTGGAATATGCTACCTGCTATGGGCTTTTTATGGATAGGCATGTTTTATTTTATTATTGGATCAGGCAAATTTGGCATCGATTATTTAATCTCTCAAAAATTCACAAAATGAAATTCATCAATTACATATTATTTTTAGCTTTTATATTCACCATACCTAGCTGTGTGCAAGAATCTTACGTACGTCATATCAAAGTGACCTTAGATGTTTCAGAAATAGATAGTATCACTTCTGTTGGAATCAGAGGAGCAGGCCATCCTTTATCTTGGCAGACAGACTATCCTATGCAAGAGTTGGTCAAAGATAGTTTATATATAGCTGTCATTACTACCAAAACAGGTTATAAGTTTGGAGAATGCAAGTTTACAGTAAATGGTGATTTCGAATTAAAAGGCGAAGAAAATAGAAGGGTTTATTTTGCGGAGTCAGATACAACTTATTACCACGCTGTATTTGGAATTGCAGAATAGGATTTCGAGCTAATAATGTCTTTATAAGCTTGTGCAAAATTTAAAGGCTGAAGTGGCCTTTATATGATATATTATTAGGTCAAAATTCGTTGTTAAACCTTAAACTTGCAAATAATTTATTGACTTCCAATGTCTTATATTTGCTGAATGGTCTTCACAATACCATCTTCAGCATTGATTTATTTGTATAGAAATTAACAATGTATTTTCACATGATCTAAATACACATTGTTAATTTCAAAAGCAGTTCCAATTAAAGTAAACTGGTATTTGGTTTTATTGCCAAAAGTGATACCTTTGCTCTTATAAAAACATAACGGTCTTAAATTAACTTTAATCTAATTAATAATTACACTGAAAAATTTAAATAACAACTTAAATCTATTTTATGAATATTTCTAAATTATCTTTTCCTATTTTATTATTCATACTTGTTTTGTCTAATTCTGCATTTGGTTCTACATTTTCTGGTATATCAAACAATGATCAAGACACGCTCAAATCATATGTGCCCACAGCTGGTAAAAGAGCTATTGCAATTAATATAAATCCTGTAATTAGCTATCTAGGTAATATGTTTAACGGAAGCACAGGAAATAGCTTAGACATCTCGGCAGCTAATGTCTTGTATAGAAAATTCAAAGAAAACAATACAGTTAAAAGGTATCGATTAAATTTCGGAATTTCAACTAATGAATCCAGTTTAATTAACTCTAATAGTACTTTCCCATTTAGACTCGATGCTGGTACTCGAAGAAGTTTCAGTTCTTCTTTGTCTTTTGCTTATGGAAAAGAAAAAAGATACAACTATAGGAAACTATCTTTATACACTGGTTGGGAAATAATAACTGGAGTGAGCCACTATTCTAGTTCTTATAATTATGACTACAATGATGGAGATTTCTATTCAATTGACATCTTACAGCAAAACCTTACTCGAATAAAATCAGGTCCTTCTTATACTGGAGTATCTGTAGGAGTGGCTGGAATATTAGGTGCTGAATATTATTTTTCTAAAATGTTTTTTGTAGGTATGGAGCTTTCAGTTCCATTTATATTGAGTATTACTAGAGAAGAAGGCTATAAATATGAAAGAGCTAATGTAATTTGGCCAGAAAATGTGGTGCGAGTCACAGATGAATTAAGTGATGACGCCAGAAATTTAATTTCAGGAAGTATTAGAAGTACAGATTTAATACAATTTAGGGCTGGTATTACCTTTTAATTATATCTATTAGTTTTATGAATGGTCAATTTAAATATTTTTCTTTTGCCATCTTCTTAATATTACTTTTTCCTTCTTGTTCAAAAGTGTATTTTGATACTCAACAACAAACTTCAACGCTTGATAATGCAAAAAACATAAGCAGTCATGAAGTATCCATAGGCGAATGGATTACATATATTGTTACAACTAGTTTTATTGAAAATGAGAAACCAATCTATCTAGGCGATCATTTGGATATTATAAAATCAAAGCTACCACTGTCAGGAATGGGACATTGGAATGATTATGTTTTTGAATCTTTGATAAAAAAATCTCAGTTGTCATCCCAAACAAAAGTCTACAACCATTGCACAAACAAACACTTTAAAATTGTTTTACTTAAATCTGCTTGGGATTCAATTGTAACTAACAAATTATTAGAATTACCTATTGTGGGTATATCCTATGAGCAAGCATTGGATTATTTAGCTTATAAAAAAGATATCTTAAATAATTGCAAGATAAAAGGCGATAAAACGAATGAACAGTATATAATTGACTGTTTTCTCGCATCTCCAAATGATTTTGATAAGGTGATCAAATCAAGTAATGAACCTTGGGTCACAAAAGGTGATAGCACAAACGTTAAGGGATGCGGAATTTATAATTACAAAAGTTCAATGTGTGAAGATTGTCCATTTCCGAAATATTACTTTACCCATCCTATACTAAAAAATGTAGGTAAAGCGCCCATTTATGTTTGGGGCTACTACCCAATTAGAGGATTGTATAATTTACAAGGTAATGTAGCTGAGATTACGTCCATCAAAGGTATCACTAAAGGCGGTAGCTATTATCATCATGCAAGTGAAATAGGAGAACATAAAGTACAAAGATACACCAAACCTGAACCATGGTTGGGCTTCAGGGTATGGTTTAGAACTTATCCAAAATGATGTGACAAAAAAGTTTGGCAAAAGAAACTGATTACAACCATATTTCTTCTAAAAACGTTTATTATAAACCATCCACTCACGACAGTGAATCGTGTTACTCAGGCTACTTATTTAATGTTATGAAATTTCATGGCACAATAATTGGACATTCTTTTGTAATATTTCTCTACTATCTGCCTTTTCATTGACATTTAAATAAGAAAAGCATGA
>Ga0209812_10000936_pt1 | contig 22742 bp, 19 predicted proteins | sample JI71714BDNA_FD_187502 | JGI IMG/M metagenome (GOLD analysis project Ga0209812, IMG submission 187502) | Wastewater effluent complex algal communities from Wisconsin, to seasonally profile nutrient transformation and Carbon sequestration -... | ecosystem: Engineered > WWTP > Effluent > Algae...
TTATTGCGATCGCTCGATTCTAACATGGGCATGGCATTTTCCCTGCTGGATTATCAAGTAAAAACTGGTTCTTGGCGCAATTTGTTTAAGCAATTGGATGCTATTGCTAAGGTAGGTCCCACGGATATTCAACGAGTCGCCCAGACAACTTTCCGCCCTGAAAACAAGACTATTGGTAAGCTTTTACCACTGTAAGGAAGGAAGAGGGAAGAAGGAAGAAGGAATAAGGAATAAGGAAGAGGGAAGACTCGTTCCTAGGCTCTGCCTGGGAACGAATATCCAGAGGCTCTGCCTCGATTTATACTCGGCGGTTGAAACCGCGTCTACACAAACGAAGTCTGCCTCCGCAGACTAAGAGATAGAATAGTTACCACAGGCAACTTAGGAGAAAGAATGAAAAGGACTAAATTGAAACTGAAAAAAGTAAAGTTATTTCTGCTGGCGCTTTGCTTCTTTACAGTTTCATTATCAACATTTAATTTATTACCTTCCTTCGCGGCGGGACCGAAGCACTACGACGAATTGACATTTCCGGCACTGCCAGAATTGAAACTACCTAAATACACTCGCTTTGAACTTAAAAATGGGATGCGAGTCTACTTAATGGAAGACAAAGAACTCCCCTTAGTCGGAGGAAATGCGATATTTCGCACCGGAGAAAGATTTGAGCCAAGCGAGAAAATCGGACTGGCAAATTTAACTGGGACAGTAATGCGCACTGGCGGTACGAAAAAGCATACGTCAGACGAACTAAATCAGTTGCTAGAACGTCGCGCTGCTTCGGTAGAAACAGGGATTAGCTCTACTTCGGGAAGCGCTAATTTTACGGCTTTAGCTGAGGATATAGAGCCTGTATTTGACTTGTTTGCCGAAGTGATTCAACAGCCAATTTTTGCTCAAGAAAAGTTGGATTTAGCGAAGAAACAAGAGCAAGGTGGAATCGCGCGCCGCAATGACAATCCCGACGACATTACCAGCCGTGAGTTTCAAAAACTGATTTATGGCGATCGCAGTCCTTACGCCCGCACGGTAGAATACAAAACCTTGGCGAATATTTCCCGCGAAGATTTGGTGGGTTTCTACCAGAAATACTTTCACCCTAAAAATATGATTTTGGGGATTTCTGGGGACTTTGATACGGCAAAAATGCGATCGCTCATCGAGCAAAAATTTGGCAATTGGCAACCGACTGAGATGGCAGAAGTGCCGCCCTTACCCACTGTATCAGCAGCCAATAAAGGTGGCATATTTTTCGTAAATCAGCCCCAACTAACTCAAAGTTACGTGCAAATGGGACATTTGGGTGGAATGCTCAATAGTCCAGATTACGGTGCTTTGGATGTAATGAATGGGGTTTTGAACGGTTTTGGTGGCCGTTTGTTCAATAACGTGCGATCGCGCCAAGGCTTAGCTTATTCAGTCTATGCTGCTTGGAGTGCGAGGTTTGACTATCCAGGGGTATTCGTCGCAGGAGGCCAAACGCGATCGGAAGCAACCGTACCATTTATCAAAGCAATTAACACAGAGATCGATCGCATTCGCACCGAAGCAATTACCCCAGAAGAATTAGCTTTTGCTAAAGATTCAAAAATCAATTCCTTCATCTTCAAATTTGAAGACCCCAGTCAAACTTTGGCGCGCTTAATGAACTACGAATACTACGGTTATCCGCAAGATTTCATTTTTAGCTACCGTCGCAGCGTTGAAGCAGCCACAATTGCTGACGTACAGCGCGTCGCCAATACTTACTTGAAACCGGAAAATTTGGTGACATTAGTAGTGGGAAATACCGCTGCAATTCAACCACCATTATCGAGTTTGGGAACCTCGGTAAAAGTGCAATCTGTGGATATCACAATTCCCTCGGCAACTTAATCGGTAATAAGTTCATAATCAAGACTAAAGTCCTCACTACAAACCATTTTTAGGTTGGTAGTAAGGACTTTAGTCCTCTATTTTTCACGTCAGTCGATCGGGATCTACACCCAACTCCCGCAACTTTGCCGCCAATAAATCCGCCCGCAGCCGTTCCTGTTGGGCCCGCAGCCGTTCATATTCCGCTTGTTCCGAACTCCACAGCAGCAAATTTCCCTGCGAATCCCACCAGCGCAACCAGTTAATAATTTGCCCCAAACGTTCCCCCGGCCAAATCCCCAGCCACAAATCTAACTCTGGAATCCGCACCCGTCCTTGTGCATCAGCAGTCTGGGTTACATAGCGGCCATTTTGCAAGCACAGCACTTCCAACTTGGGATCGTAGGGATCGTAGGTAACATAGGTAGGAACTTGCAAAATCTGCTCGTAGAAGTAGAGCTTACCGTAGGGAGGAGTCGATCGCACCGACAGTTCGCCGTAATCTTCGTCAGACAAAAACTCCATCACCACAGATACCGGCGCACCCTCCAGATTGGGCGTGTAGCTGCGGCGAATCGTCCCCTCAGCAACTGGATGCACTTGCGGCACGTAAAACCAATCCGGTGCTTTCACTACAGTTTTCTTATTGATAGTCGCTACCAGTCCAAAATTAGAACCAATAAGTGCGATCGGCGCAATGCGTCCAGCGGCCCCCAAAGCATCGGTGAGAGCGGCCGCAAGGGGTGGTTGTTGAATATTTTCCACGGGATCGTCCGGTAAAACAAAGTCGGCTGGTAGGGGTTCCCAGGTGACAGTTAGTGCTTTGGAACTCGACGAGATTTGAAGTACCATGAGCCTATACCATTTTATTTTTAGTATCTTAAGAATCAGCATTCCTGTAGGGGCGGGTTCACCAACAATCATTGCCTAAAACCGATAATCTTGTAAACCCGCCCGCGCCCGACGACAAATAAAGATCCTAAAAATCAATAGTCAAAGGTGCTCTCGGAAACGGAATCACATCGCGAATATTTCCCATTCCAGTCATAAACTGCACCAACCGCTCAAACCCCAAACCAAAGCCAGCATGAGGCACAGTACCGTAGCGGCGCAAATCCAAATACCACCACAATTCCTCCTTGTTCATCCCCTGCGCTTCCATGCGTCTTTCCAACACATCCAGCCGTTCTTCCCGCTGGGAACCACCGATGATTTCGCCCAGTTTAGGAGCCAGAATATCCATGGCTCGCACGGTTTTCTCATCATCATTTAACCGCATATAAAATGCTTTAATTCCCACGGGATAATCTGTGACAATTGTCGGCTTTTTAAACAATTCCTCAGCCAAATAACGCTCGTGTTCCGACTGCAAATCCAAACCCCACTTGACGGGGAAATCAAACTTTTTGTCTGCTTTCTCCAAAAGTGCGATCGCCTCGGTGTAGGTAATCCGCTCGAACTGATTGTTAATGATATTTTCCGCAGTAGCCAAAACCGTCTTGTCAATGCGATCGTTGAAAAACTCCATATCTTCCGGGCAACGATCCAACACGTATTTAAAAATATACTTTAAAAACGCCTCAGCCAAATCCATATCACCCTGCAAATCGCAAAAAGCCATCTCCGGTTCAATCATCCAAAACTCAGCCAAATGCCGCGAAGTATTAGAATTTTCCGCTCTAAAAGTCGGGCCAAAAGTGTAAACATTGCCGAAAGCCATCGCCATAATTTCCGCTTCCAACTGACCACTTACTGTCAGATAAGCGCGTTTACCAAAAAAGTCTTTAGCATAATCAACCTCTTGAGAATCAGTGCGCGGGATATTTTTCAGATCGAAGTTAGTAATAGCAAACATTTCCCCCGCACCTTCACAATCGCTAGCAGCAATAATCGGAGTATGCACCCACAAAAAACCCCGTTCTTGGAAAAATTGGTGTATCGCTGCGGAACAAGCATTGCGAACCCGAAACACAGCACCGTGGGTGTTAGTGCGCGGCCGCAAATGGGCGATAGTTCGCAAAAACTCCAAAGAATGCCGCTTCTTTTGCAGCGGATAACTTTGGGGATCGGCATCCCCATAAACTTGAACTTGAGATGCTTTTAACTCAATGCGCTGTCCCTTTGCTGGAGACGCTACCAACACCCCCGAAACTTCCACAGATGCACCTGTATTTAATTGTTTCAGTACATTTTCAAAATCCGGCAAATCAGCATTGATGACTACTTGTAAATTAGCCATCGCCGAACCATCATTGACTTCCACAAACGCAAATTCTTTCAATTCCCGCTTAGTGCGAACCCAGCCTTGAACAGTGACAGTTTCATCAGGTTCCCCAGCCCGCAAAATAGCAGCAATTCGTTGATTTGTCATATCCACTCCCGTTTATTTAATATTTTGCACTATATTTCTCTGTTTTCTCTTCCTCTGCGCCCTCTGCGCCCTCTGCGGTAAAAAAAATCAAAAACTATCCCGCATAGGATTTCAAAATCCAACCTAGCAAAATACCAAGTCCCCCAAAACGAACTGCTTGCCAAAAAGGTTGTTTTATGCTAGCCCAGGAAAACAGACTGCTTTCTAAATTTAACTCGATCGCTTCTAATTCTTGCTCAATTTCCCGCAATTCTTTCTTCAGTTGCGGTAAACGATTTTGGCGCTGTTGCTGGTGGATTGCTTCGCGCCGATGCCCCAGTTCCGCTTGGCGCTGGCGATCGACCTGAATTTGAGTGTAACGTTCTTTGACTGCTGCGAGCGATCGCTCCACCGTTGAGAGAGCTTGAACAAACTCGCTGTCATCATCTCCTGGTGTCTCTGGATTAAACTCTGACGGCTGTTGAGGCATTTTGATACGCAAATCTGACAATAATTAAAATTTAGTTGTTATTATGTGCAGTATATTTTTTAAATTATCGCTAGGATTACCAACTATGCTTGAAACTACACAAACGCCTAAAACTGTCAACCTCAACGAGCTTACCACAGTAGAACTAGCCCAAGCTCTTGCCGCCCGCCTCGCCATCTCCGAAAAAGATTGGCATCGTCTCAAGAATAACCGTCCTGCTCGCGCCGCTGAGCAAGCTGGGGCTGCCTTGGTCTTTTTGCTCAAAAATCAGCCAGAAGAAGCCCTCCCTCGCTTGAATCAGGCCGCAGGATGGCTAGATCGATCGATCTCTGCTCCTCCTTGCCCCACCCACGGACACGGAAAATAGTTATGCAGTTTTGATCGAAACTAGGGAAACTCAAAACCCTGTGGTTTTAGATGCCCGACTTGTGGAAGAAGTCGGGCATCTAGGTGTGATATTTTGTTAGTGGGAGTGACTTATGCACAACAAGTAGACCGATCGAGATGTACGATCGGTCGATTCGGCAACCAGACAACTCTCCGGTTGTGACTGATGTTGACAATTCTGCCAAATATGTAGTAGTTTTAGCGCCAGCGAGGTAGGCTTGAGGAACTGGGAACTTGTTTGCATACCCTTAACTCTGTACCCTGAGAATTCCACTCCACCCGATCGAATATCTGGTAAAGAATAAACAACCCCCTGCCGCATTCATTTTCAACGTCAGGGAGTTCACAGTTATCTGCAACATCGCTATCGCAATCATCTGTATAAAGGTTGCAATTGCAAGGGGCTTGAAACCCCGTTCCCTCGTCTGATATCACCCACCAATATTGATTTTGTACGATGGAAAAACGGACTCCAACAGTTTTACTGGGGTCCAATTTGTTTCCATGTTTAGCAGCATTTACCAAAGCTTCTTGAAGCCCTAACCGTAATTCCGCTTGCCAGTGAACCGGAACCTCTGCTAGGAGCAGATCCAAAACAGGACAAAGGTATAGAGTAGAAGCGAAGCTAATCGTAATCCAATTGCGCCCTACTGGACGGGCTGAGATAGCAATCACTCAGAAAACTCCCTAACTTTCAGGTGAATAATTTTCACACCCTGCATAGTTGGCTCCCCTAGTATTAACAATGCCGATCGATTGAGCGCCACAGCTCTATCTATATTTTAGAGTATCAAAACCCTGGATCAAAGCAAAGATCCTCACAAAATATTTTGCGACTCTCACAATAGGACTTTTTGCTCACTCAGCCACCCTGTCAGGGGACTTCACCAAGTCGCATTCCTAAAAACCTCAACTTGCCACTATCCCAGATCCCCAATATTAATCAGTACAAAACCTACTTTAATCCCTCGATCCCTGCTCAGTCCCCGTGGATTGCTAGCTCTGCTTCGGTAGGGAATTACCATAAGTTACCATTGTCAAACTATTTTGATACAATAATTAATGTAAATAATTAATTTATTTAACTTACGCAGAGGAAACACAAAATCTAGGGTGTGGCCTGGGGGGAGTTCTCGATCCGGGATGGGACACTGGTCCTCTAGCCAATCTTACGGATAACTAGCCTCCGTAATTCCTGTAATTTTTTACATTAAGTAAACAAACCCAGCCATAACCGCCACCCTCGTACCGGGTTCTACTGGCCGCCGTGGTTCATTTTGTTTTTTTTATGTAAGTAATATAGTGTTTTTACGTAAGTATTAAGGGAGGTACTGGGCTGGCGATTGTGTGTAGGATTAAAGGCGATCGACAGTTAATGAATCAGAGTGCAAGTTTATATCTATAATTTTAAATTAAAATTAAAATTAATATTAAAATTAAAAAATTATAAAAACTAGATAAATCAACCAAAACACAAGTAAATGCCATGTCACAGAAATACGTAAAATTAGATGCCGAGGCTTATGAGTCCCTCACAAGAGAGCTCGCAACCCTGAAAGGGCGGCTGGCGGAACTAGAACTGGCAGATAAACAAGAGTCCGCTAGAGTTGCCAAACAAAAAGCACTGTTTGCCGTAGTGACCAAAATTCGCGAGTCTCTAGATTTAGATATTATTTTAAAATCAACCGCTACAGAAGTACGTCAACTGCTGAATGCCGATCGAGTGGGAATGTTTCAGTTTGACCCCAATTCAGGATTTGACGACGGGGAATTTGTCTCAGAAGACGTGCTGCCGGAGTTTGACTCCGCCAAAGCCATCAAGGTACACGATCGTTGTTTTGGAACACAATACGCAGTCAACTATCAACAAGGAAAAATTCAAGCAGTTACTGATATTTACAACGCCGAATTGAGCGATTGTCATATTGCTATTCTTTCCCGGTTTCAAGTCAAAGCTAACCTAATTGTACCTTTAATTAAAGGCAATCAACTATGGGGATTAATCTGCATTCACCAATGTCGTAGTCCACGACGTTGGCAGGAAGATGAAATTGAGTTTGTTACTCAAATTTCAGTTCATTTAGGAGTAGCAATACAGCAAGCAGAACTTTTAGAAAAAGCTGAAAGGCGGTCTACAGCGCTCCAGACAACTCTTGAGGTGCAATTGCAAAAACGGACTGAAGAATTAGTTAAGGAAGCAGAGCGAGAACGAGCCATAACTCGCATGATTGACAAGATTCGTCAAACCTTAGAGATCGAAATAATTTTCCAGACAGCAGCCACAGAGGTGCGAAAACTGTTGAATGTCGATCGCATTGCTATTTATCAATTTCGTGAAGACTATTTCGGTGACTTTATCTTTGAATCCGAATCTGGGGAATGGCCGAAATTGGTAGGCAGTGGTTGGGAAGACCCTTACTTAAACGAACACAAAGGAGGCAGATTCCGCAATGCCGAAATCTTTATCGCTGACGATATCTACAACGCCGGTCAGAGTGAGTGCCACATCGAAGCTTTAGAATATTTTGGTGTTAAATCCTGTGCCGTAGTTGCAATTTTTAAAGGAGAAAAACTTTGGGGACTGCTGAGTGCATTTCAACACAGTGGTCCCCGACATTGGGAAGAAAATGAAGTCAAGCTACTGACTCAAATTGCTACCCATTTGGGAGTGGCATTGCAGCAGTTAGAATACCTCGAAAAAATTCAATTTCAAGCTAAACAGCAGGCAAAAGCAGCCGAACAGGAGCGGACTTTAGCCAGAGTAATTGAAAGGATTCGTCAAACCCTAAACATTGACAAAATTTTCAGTGCTACTACTCAAGAAGTTCGCCAAATCCTCAACTGCGATCGCGTAGCAGTTTACCGTTTCTTTCCTGACTGGAGTGGCGAATTTGTCTCGGAGTCCGTAGCCGAAGGCTGGATATCTTTAGTAACTGAAAAAATTAAAACCGTCTGGCAAGATGAATACTTGCAAAATACTCAGGGAGGTAGGTATCGCAATCAGGAGATTTTTGTAGTAAATGATATTTACAAAATTGGTCACTCTCAGTGTCACCTAGAAATTCTACAGCAAATTGAAGCCAAAGCATATTGTGTCGCCCCAGTTTTTGTAGGTAAAAATCTCTGGGGTTTGCTAGCAGCTTATCAAAACTCAAGTTCTCGTCAGTGGGAACCCGGAGAAGTCAGGTTGCTGGCTCAAATTGGCAGTCAATTGGGAGTAGCCATGCACCAAGCAGAATTGCTAGATCAAACTAAAAAGCAGTCCTGGGAATTGCAGACAACTTTGGCAGATTTGAATGCCATTGTTGACAACTTGGCTGACGGATTATTAGTCACAGATATAGAGGGTAAAATTACTAGGTTTAATCCAGCTCTCCTCGCGCTGTTTGAATTAAAAGATGTGGAGTTGAAAGGCAAAAAAGTCTCTGATATTTTTGCTAAAAACTTGGCTAAGCTGGCTGATGAAGCGGAACGCAATGAGGGAGAAATTGTGACCCTTGAGGTGGAACTGGGCAATAACCGAATCGGTCAAGCTTTGGCAACAAATATTCTCAAAGAAGCTGTGAATGATGAAGTAGATCACTCCCTTGGTTCGGTTATTTTGATTAGGGATGTCACCGTTGAACGAGAAGTTGACCGAATGAAAACAGACTTTTTGGCTACAGTTTCTCACGAACTGCGGACACCTCTAACTTCTGTCTTGGGTTTTGCTTCAATCATCAAAGAAAAACTAGAAGATGTAATTTTTCCTGCCATACCTATCGAAGACAAAAAAACCAAAAAAGCTGTGCATAAAGTGGGAGATAATATCAATATTATTGTCTCAGAAGCTGAGAGACTGACATCTTTGATTAATGATGTTTTAGATATTGCTAAGATGGAGGCGGGCAGAGTAGATTGGCAGTTGCGACCAACAGATCCAGTGCAAATATTGAAACAGGCGATCGCGGCTACTTCATCTTTATTAGAAAAAAATAATTTGAAATTGATTAAAGATTTTAAGCCGGGACTTCCCCAGGTATTAGTTGACCGCGATCGCATGGTTCAAGTATCTATCAATTTGCTCTCTAATGCCGTAAAATTTACCCAATCAGGTTCCGTTACTTGCAAAGCAAGAGTAGAGAATGATGAGATAGTTATTAGTATTATAGATACTGGCATAGGCATTGCACCAGAAGACCAAAGCAAAGTTTTTGAAAGATTTAAACAAGTGGGAGATATCCTCACCCAAAAGCCGAAAGGTACAGGCTTGGGATTGCCAATTTCCAAACAAATTATTGAACATCACGGCGGTAGAATTTGGCTAGAAAGTGAAGTTGGTCGCGGCAGCACTTTTTCCTTTAGCATACCCATCATAAACAACGTTCCACCTGTAGAGAAATGGGAAAATTTTAACGCTCTAATCTCACAATTAAAACATCAGGTTGTCAGCAGAACTGCCACAAACACTAAAGAACTCAAGCAGATTCTCGTTGTTGACGACGAGCCTAACATCCGGGAACTGCTCCGACAGTCACTGGAAGAAGAAGGATATGAAGTTACGGAAGCATTTAATGGCATCGATGCTATTTCTAAGGCCAAATCAGTGAAACCAGACCTGATTATTTTAGATATCATGATGCCACATATAGATGGTTTCGATGTCGCTGCTGTTCTCAAACATGACCCCCAGACTATGGGTATTCCCATTGTCATAGTTTCTTTGATTCACGATCTGGAAAGGGGCGCTCGCTTGGGAATAGACAGCTATTTTACCAAACCTATTAACCTAGGAAGACTATTGAGAGAAATTGGCTTGCTGCTGAATCCAACTATCTCTAACAAGACTGTATTGGTGGTAGATCGCAATCCTTCAAATCTGAAAACTGTCTCGGATGCTTTGGTCTTTCAAGGATATAATGTCATTAAAGCCTATAATGCTGAAGAATGTCTGGATCTAGCTATATCAAGGAAGCCAAATTTGATTATTATTGATGAAGTATTATCTCAAGAAAAAGAACTTGTCAAAACTTTGCGCCTGACTGATGGCTTGGAAAATGTTTCCTTAATTTTTATGGGAAATCTGTCAGAAAATACCCTACCTAAAAAAGTAGATTGACCAAACAACAACACCTATAAACCTTAAAAAAAATCTGCGCTAGATTAGGATTGACTACAGAAATATACTTTCTTAAAATCCTTAAATTTACGGATTGAATCTGAACAACTTACTGAAAAACCTTGAGGAAAAATGGCAGTTAAAAAAGTTTTAATTGTAGATGATGAACCGAACATTCTGATTTTGATGGAGCAGGCTCTGGAAAAGTTGGAAGATGAGGATGACGTAGAATTAATCACGGCTAAAAATGGACTGGAAGCACTGGAACTGATTCAGGAAGAAAAGCCTGATTTAGTTTTTCTCGATGTCATGATGCCGAAAATGAGCGGACTAGAAGTATGCAACACTGTTAAAAACGAGCTGAAAATGGATGATGTTTATATTATTATGTTGACCGCCAAGGGGCAAGAATATGATAAACAAAGTGGTATGGCTGTGGGGGCAAATCTTTACATGACTAAACCTTTCCGCCCGAAAGAAGTCCTGCAAAAAGCTAGAGAAGTTCTCGGTTTGACTTGACACATTTACAAATATCTGGAATATAGCTCTGCCTTTATTAATTATTTTTGGGAGAGTTAGTGACAGATTTAAAAACAACTCACGCGAGAATACTCCTAACTAAATACCAAAATTAATGGTTCGTATTAATCTGAAAAAATTGATTTCTAAAAAAGATTTTCAGGCAGTTATTAACGGTGCTATTTCGGCTCTAGATGCTCCGATCGCAATTCGTAATATTGAGGGAGTTATTTTATTGGGCGAAGACAGTCATCCATGCTTATACAAATACCCTGTGGTGCTAGCCGATGAAGTAATTGGTTATGTCACAGGCTCTCAAAAAGCAAAATTCATTGCTGATTTGATTGGCTATGCTGCTCAAGCTGATTCGGATACAAGAATTTTGGCTATGGATACTTTGGAAAAGTACGAAGAAGTGAATTTTTTGTATGATTTTTCTAGTAAAATTTCAAGTTGTTTAGGAGTCTCTGAAGTCACTGATTTAGTGGTAACAGAAGCCAAGAAATTGATTGACGCTAGCAATATTTCGGTGATGTTAGTTAATCCTAAAATTGGAAAATTAGAAGTGATTTCAGCTAGGGGAAAAAAGTATAATAGCCAAACAAAAATTGGACCAAATGTGGGGATAGCAGGTCACATTCTCGTTTCGGGAAAAGCGGAAATAGTCAATGATGTGCTTTCCGATCCCAGATATGTTGTGGGAAACAATAATCTGCGTTCTCTGATTTGCGCTCCTTTAACTACACAAAATGGCACGATTGGTGTCATCAATGTTAGCAATAATCAACTGGTTAACTATACAGCACAGGATTTAAAACTGTTGACTGCTTTGGCTTCCCAAGCAGCAGCGGCGATCGAGAATGCGCTATTGCATGAAAGTAAATTGAAGGAAGAACGGATCAAGAATAATTTGGAAAGATATCTTTCTCCCCACGTTGTCCAAGCCGTTATCGAAGCTAAAGGAGAAATTTCTATGAGTCCAACTAAGCGCAATATCACGGTGCTTTTTTCGGATATTAGAGATTTTACTACCAAGTGCGAAGAACTTCCGGCTGAAAAAATAGTGCTATATTTAAATGAATATTTTACCCAGATGGTAGAGGTGATTTTTAGTAAACAAGGTACGGTAAATAAGTTTGTGGGAGATATGATTGTGGCAATGTTTGGGGCTCCTTCGGAAGTTGCCGATCGAGAACGGAAAGCGATCGAAACAGCGATCGATATGCAGCGTCGCATTGAAGAAATTTCGATTCCTTGGATTAGGGATAACTTTCTCACAGGTATTGGTATTAGTGCGGGTGAAGTGGTTGTGGGAAATATTGGTTCGCCGCAGCACATGGATTATACTGCTATCGGGGATGAGGTGAATATTGCCTCTAGGTTGCAGTCCATTGCTAAGGGAAAACAAATTTTGGTTAGCGATAGTGTGTATAGCGCTACTAAAGATATGTTTGAGTTTAAAGAAATGGGTCAAGTGATAGTTAAAGGTAAGAAGAAAGCTGTAAAAACTTTTGAGGTGATTTATCAAAAATGAACTAAATATAGCAATCCTTGCAGGAGTCACAAAATTTTAACCCCACCCCAACCCTCCCCGCGAGTTCGGGGAGGAAGTAAGAAGTTCACAAATGATTTAGGATTGCTATAGGAATCAGAAAAGAGGTTATTAAATATAGTTGGGCGATTTGGGCGGTTTATTTGTTAAGCTAGAAATTGCACTCTGTCAATAAACCTTAGATTTATGCACAGGTTATTAACTGGGAAACTGCGGGTAGAACATTTAACCATACCGATCGCCAATCTGCCAGCAAATCTATCGGGTACTAAACTGGTACAACTGACTGATTTTCATTATGACGGGGTGCGGCTTTCGGAAGGTTTACTATTCGAGGCGATCGCTGCGGCCAATGAAGCCGAAGCAGACTTGATTTTCTTAACCGGGGATTTTATCACTCTGGAAACCGCCCCGATTCACGACTTAGTGCAACGATTAAAAAACTTGCAAAGTCGGGTGGGAATTTATGCTGTTTTAGGCAATCACGACCACTATTGGCCGGGGGGTAAAAGAGAGGTTACTAATGCTTTAAATAACGCGGGAATTCGGGTTTTGTACAATGAAGCTACCTATCCTTTGGGGGAAAATTTAGCTTTAATTGGGCTGGCGGATTTTTGGTCTGGGGATTTTCAACCTGAACCTGTAATGACATCAGTCGATCTATCGATTCCTCGGATTGTCTTGTCTCACAATCCTGATACTGCGGAAAAGCTGCAAGGATACCGGATTGATTTGCAGTTGTCGGGACACACCCACGGTGGTCAAATAGTGATTCCCGGTATTGGGCCTGTGTATGCTTGGCTAAAAAAAATTAGCTCTGCTATTCCTCAATGGGTACGCAATTGGATGCCTTTTTTATCCATTGACGATCGAGTAGTTACTCACTGGGAATGGGCCAGTGGTTTACATCGGGTAGGGAATAATTTACTATACGTGAATCGCGGTTTGGGAACCTATGCCCCCGGAAGGCTATTTTGTCCGCCGGAAGTGACAGTAATTACTTTAATTTGTGAATGAGTAACCGGGGCAAGGATGGAGGAATTGCCCCTAAGAAATACCCTACATATATTGAGCCTGTGCTTAATTCCTATTAACCCTATGTTTAACTTCCTTCCCCAAACCGATAACCTCTGCCATAGACTGTGTGAATCAGCACAGATTCGCGAGGGGCTTCTATTTTGCGGCGTAGCAGGCGAATTTGAGCAGCTAATACATTGCTGCTGGGTTTTTCTGCTTCATGCCACAAATATTGGTGAATTTGTTCATGGGTCAGCAATTGACCGGGATGGCGCATTAAATATTCTAACAACTGACATTCTTTTTCGGATAAGTCAATGGTGCGATCGCCCCGATAAGCTAATTGATTGTCGTAGTCTAGTTGCAAATCACCAACTTGTAGCCTTCCCACACCCACATCAGCCTCAAAAGTCGGAGGTCGCCGCAATAAGGCCCGGACTCTGGCGAGGAGTTCTCGCAATTCAAAAGGTTTTACCAGATAGTCGTCTGCACCGGCATCCAATCCTTGTACGCGGTCATCTAGGGTATCTTTGGCCGTGAGAAATAGGACTGGTGTATTCCGTCCTTGCGATCGCAATTGTTGACAAATTGCCAATCCTGTTTTCTGAGGCAACATCCAATCCAAAATTAGCAAATCATAATTGCCCTGAATTGCTAAATTGTTGCCCGTTGCGCCATCAAAAGCCACATCAACCCTGTAACCCTCGCGGGTTAAAACTCGACTCAAGGGGTCAGTTAATTCAACTTCATCATCAACTAAAAGAATCCGCATTCTGATTTTAGATTTTAGATGGGAACAATTTGTGCTATTGTAGTCTAGGAAAAAGTCCTTTCCCTCTCTAGGCTCAAGCCACGCTTGTTTCCCACTTACCGAGTATTTTTATGATTACCGTAGCACTTCCCAAAGGTGGACTGTTAGCAGACAGCATTCGACTGTTTAAAGCTGTTGGATTAGACTTCAGTGCTTTTTTGGATTCATCTAACCGCCAGCTTCAAATTTATGACCCTACTGGAACTGCAAAAGCTTTGCTAGTCAGAACCCATGATGTGCCGGTTTATGTGGAATATGGTCAAGCAGATTTGGGGATTTCCGGCTATGATGTTTTGCGGGAAAAACAGCCAAAAGTTGCCAGCTTAATTGATTTAAAATTTGGTGAATGTCGGCTATCTGTGGCAGTGAAAAAATCTAGTTCTTACCGCAGAAGTGTGGACTTACCTCCTCATGGTAGAGTTGCTTCTAAATTCGTCAACTGTGCTAGGGAATATTTTCATAATTTGAATTTACCGGTGGAAATTGTGCCGCTTTACGGTTCTGTGGAATTGGGACCGATTACGGGAATGTCGGAGGCCATTGTGGATTTGGTGGCGACGGGCAAAACTTTACAGGAAAATGGTTTGGTTGAGATTGATGTTTTGTTTCACAGTACGGCTTATTTGATTGGTCATCCTTTGAGTTACCGTTTGAATTCCGGTGGTGTGAATGAGGTGATTGGCAAAATGAGAGAGCAAGTTTTGGCTGCGGTTTGATTTAGCCGAAGGCGGAAGGCAGAAGGGCGGCGCTTTGCTGGCCCAACTGACTCAACCAGAATGTAACGGGTAAAAAATAGCAGTTGTAGAACTTCTAATTTTTTAAGAATTAGGGTTTTTAGAAGCTGGTACTAAACCCAGTTTTTCTTGACATCTTTCTATGTAAAGATTCACGACTGTATCCACAGGGTTTTGGGCTGCTAGCTGCTGGAAATATCCCAAGGCGGCGACATATTTTCCCGCTTGCCACCCTTGAATTCCTTTGTTAAATAGTGCCTGGGTAAGCTGTTTTACCTCACAATCAGGACTGGATGAACTCCAAACTTCATAGATTTCAATAGCTTGCTGTTTTCCCCGTGGCGTTACTCTATCTATCCAGCGATAATAATAATTTGTACTGGGCACCTGGCTGTCCATGACTGTTGTCTGAGAAGTAGCAAGAATGCTTTCCTGAGCTTTTCCTTCCAATTCGCACTTTAATAGGAGATGTTCCTGGGAATCTGAGTGAGAATTGATGGTGTTGACAAATTCTCTGGCATGGAGGAGGGCTGTTTCGCTAACAATAATTGTGCAGCCGTATATTTTAGTGAAGTTTTCTAAGCGAGAAGCTGTATTAACAACATCGCCAATCACCGTAGAATCCATGCGTCGATCGGACCCTAAGGTGCCAATCATGCCGATACCTGTATGAATTCCTGTACCGATATTGACTGGAGATGATAAATTGTATTGATGGCGATCGGCATTAAATTCTTGCAAACTTTTTTGGATGGCTACGGAGGCCTCGATCGCATCTCTAGCGTGAGAATTGGGCCGATCGAAAACCGCCATAATTGCATCGCCTAGGTATTTGTCTATAAAACCTCCGTGAGAACTAATGCAATCACTCATTTTAGTAAATAAAGCATTCAGCCATTCAAATGTTTCGCGTGCTTCTTGAGATTCGGCGATCGCCGTAAAGCCGCGAATGTCGCAAAATAAAATTGTCAACTCTTCTTCTGTGACATTGCCTAACTGAATAGATTCTACTCCTTGAGGGGCAATTCGTTCGAGCAACTGTTCCGGCACAAATAGGTGAAATTTTTCCGAAAGATACTCGTTAGCCTCCCAAGCAGCGGCGATTTGGCGTTTGCTTTGCTCTTTTACCTGCTGGTTAAATTCCGTTGAGACAACTTGCGATCGCATTTGGCTCAACTGCAAAACACTCTCAACCTTGGCCAACAACAAGCGACTGTTAAAAGGTTTGGTTAAATAATCATCTGCCATCATTTCTAACCCTTTGAGCCTAGAGGTATCGTCATCAAGGGCTGTTAAAAAAATTATGGGTACTGTTTGCAAAGTCGGATCTTTCCGCAGGCGATCGCACACATCAAAGCCGTTGAGTTCCGGCATCATAATATCGAGTAAAATCAACTCAGGTCGATGGACTCTGGCCTGGGAAAGTGCTTCGCTGCCAGATACTGCGGAAAAAGTAGTGTATCCTTTGAACTGCAACAATTCTTCGAGTAAAATCAGATTAGCTGGCTCATCATCAACCAACAGAATATAGGGCGACTTATTTGACATTGAATATGATTGGTAGAGTGTGTCACCGATCGGCAAGACTGATGCCCCTGAAATCTATAAAAATAGCTGAGCTAGGTTTCCTAGCATTCAACTTGAACCTCCATCAGGACTTAGGCAATTGTCAATATTTCTCTACTATTGAGTCTAGCCTTTCCCGTAATAAATTGTAATATTTTTTAACTAAGAAAAGAACGGACTGTAGCGATCGCCAAATTCAGATCCAGTGGCTTGCTCAAATAATCACAAGCTCCAGCTTCCAAACAGCGCTCGCGATCCCCCGGCATCGCCATTGCAGTCAAGGCAATCATCGGCACAGACTTCCACACAGGATCTGCCTTAACTCGTCGCATCAACTCAAAGCCATCCACATCCGGTAACTGAATATCCATCAAAATCAAATCCGGCAGTAACTCCGGGGCGTTAATCGGCGCACCCATCCGATCGAGCATCCCCTTCCCATCAGCAATCATCTCTACCCCATAGCCCTCCAATTCCAGCACCTCAGAAATCAACATTTGGTTCAAAGGCTGGTCTTCAACCACCAAAATCCGCTTGCTACCGATGGGTAAAGGCATCGCAGAGGCAGAGTTAAAACCGGAGTCTAGGGAAGAAGCCACAGATATTGCCAACTCTTGACGCATCTCCGTCAAAGGTAGCCAAACGCGGAACCGACTTCCCCGATCGCAACTAGACTGAAAAGAAACAGTCCCCCCGTGCAATTCTGCCAGTCGTTTAGTCAAAGCCAAACCCAAACCAGTACCTTCGTGGCGCTTAGTTAGAGAAGAATCTACCTGTTGAAAAGGTCGAAATAGCAAGTGCCAGCGGTCTTCAGGAATGCCGATACCAGAGTCTTTGACCTCAAAACAAAAATAAGGTGTGCTGGCATTGACAGGAGAACAGTCAGGGCGATAATCGCCGTTAATTTCATTACCGTAGGCCAAACGCCCGCTGAGTTTCACTTTCCCCTGCTCTGGGGTAAATTTGACGGCATTGGAAAGTAAATTAATCACAATTTGTCGGACTCGCCGTTCGTCGAGCAAAACCTTAGTAATGCGGTAGTCGAGTTCCAAAGACAAAGCGATGCGTTTTTTGTCAGCCCGCGGCTGAATCATTTTCAGACAGTCCGTAGCCAGTTCGTGAACGCGAACCGGCTGTAAATTCAGCTCTGTTTTGCCAGCTTCAATTTTAGAAAGGTCGAGAATATCATTGATTAGCTGCAACAAGTGCTGGCCGCTTTTTTCAATCAATTCTACGTACTGGACTTGTCGGTTGCTCAACTGTCCGGCTGTTTGCCGCAGTAGCAAGTCAGAAAAGCCGAGAATGCTGTTGAGAGGTGTCCGCAATTCGTGGGACATTGATGCCAGAAACTCGGATTTCAACTGAGAAGAATACTCTAACTGTTGATTAACTTGGCGCAAGTCTTCTTGTGCCTGGGCCCGCTCGATGGCGGCTCCCAGAGTCCGACAAGCCGCTTCGAGTACGTCTTGGTGGAGGGCGGTTTGTAGTTGTTTGACGTTGCGGGACTCCAGGGTTAGTACGCCGATAATTGTACCGTCGGTGGCGGCGATCGGGAAAATGCCCAATTGACCGATGCCTGGGTGCCGAAATTGTGGCACTGCATTGGGATGTTTGGCATAATCCTCCACAAACAAAGGTTTACCAGTTGCTACTACTTCCCACAGCAAACCTGTGCCGTAGGGAATACCTTTGTCGAGGAGTTCTTGCATACTTGCGGCTACTGGTTCCCCGTAGCTAGCCAGAAATTGAGTGGAAACTTGGTTGGAAATCGCTGCGGCTTGTCGTTCGTTTCCCTTGCCGCTAATCACCTTCACATCTCCGAAAGCTGCATTCATGGCTTCTACTAGATAGCTGAGGGCAAATTGACCGATTTCCTGCAAACTTTTCGAGTTTTGCAGCCGTTCTGTCAAACCTAGGAGAAATCTCAGTCGCCTGACTTCGGCGTTTAAGCTAGCTTGAGAGTTGTGGTATATGGTAACATCTCTAAATGTAAATAGCCGTCCGCCGCTGTCGGTGATAGTGGCGCTGGCTTCTAAACAAACCCCATTGGATTGCTCGAAATAAAATGATACATTGTCATTTTGAGTTTTTTCTAGTGCTTGCTGAAACTGTTCCCACTGCTGAAGTGACCAGTAACCCCGATCGACTATTTCCGCAAACAGCAGGTATGACTTGGGCTTGGTTGCCAGCCATTCTGGGGCGATTCCCCAGGTATTGGCCAATTTTTGGTTAAACAAAACTAAGCTGTCAGAGGAGTCGAACAGAGCGATCGCATTGTCTACTTGGTTGAGAATCAATTCTTGGTCTGCCCTCAACTGCTGCAAGTCTCTCTCCATTTTTTCTGTGTTGGTAGCTCTTAGTTTTGTGGTCATATTTTTTTTAAGAAGCTGGTAAAAACTATTTTAAAATTATTTATTTAATTTGACATACTTTGATGATTTTTGACAGTGAGGGCGATCGATCTAGTTTGTGATCTTAGACACTAGCTTTGGTTGATTAAACATCAAACAACAACCCAAATAATAACCCGGTTTTTCGGGAAACCGGGTAGTTCACTGTACTTTTTTTTACTTAAACATTCATCCACATTCAGAGCGATGGGACTTATTGTTTATGAGGCTTTTTCGGAAAAGGAATGCCTAAATTTTCATGAAAAACAAGTTGAGTTTTATACGTCAAGCGGCGGTTAACTTGTTTGATAATTTTTTCCAAAATTCCTTGACCAGTTTTTTTAATTAAAGATTCCGACATCGCTCGAATAAACTTCGGAAACGAAACTCCGACAGCTAAATCCAGCTTCCACTCAGCAATGGTAATCAGAGGTGGTAATTGAGAGCGATCGGCACTTTGCCTATTTTTGGCAAACTCCTCCGCAGATACTTCCACCAAATCCATAGCGGAGCAAAAATTAACTTCATATCCCGGTGGCGTATAATTCGGAATCGGAATGGTTTTAATCAAATAAGTGCCTCGCGCATCAGGCGGTAGTAACTCTAAACCAATTCTAGCTTCCACGCGGTAGCCGAAAGCACCAAAACGCCCGATTAATAAATCATAGCCATTTTCTCCGATCGGCTCAGCCTTCATCGGCAAAGCACACTGAGAAAACCAACTCTTATGGTTGTTCAAATGCTGCGCCACCGTAGCAGCATCAGCATACATCTCCATGCTGTCTTCAAAATGTGTACTAAACCAAATCAGCCCTGCTTCCTCGGAGACATCTGCACCTCCACTCGACGGTAGCTGGAAACTTCCATCTGGGTAGCAAATTTCCTCAGAAGTCTCAACGGTTGGATATTCAGCGGAATCCTGCTTCATGGTTTGCTCTCCTGTTATAGACGATGCCGATCGATTGGGGGGATGTAGCAAGTTCGGAAACTCCCTACAATTAACAAATGGATAGTTGCTCATAGCAACAAAAATGACCCTTGTTCAGCATAACTCGACTTATGAAAGCATTTGTAGCAGGAGCCACAGGTCAAACTGGCCGCCGAATTGTCACAGAATTGGTCAAGCGCGGGATTCCGGTACGTGCTCTAGTCCGTAATTTAGAGACAGCTAGGCAAATTTTACCCCCGGAAGCAGAGTTAGTCACTGGAGATGTATTAAATGCCACTTCTCTTGCCGATGCTATCGGTGATAGTACGGTATTGCTGTGCGCGACGGGTGCAGCCCCAGGCTTTGACCCTACATTGCCCTATCGGGTGGATTTTGAGGGAACCAAAAATTTGGTGGATGCAGCTAAGGCTAAGGGAATAGAGCATTTTGTGCTGGTGACATCTCTGTGCGTCTCAAACTTTTTTCACCCCCTGAATTTGTTTTGGCTGATTCTGGTGTGGAAAAAGCAAGCTGAGGATTATTTGCAAAAAAGTGGCTTGACTTTTACCATTGTCCGACCGGGTGGTCTCAAAAATGAGGATAATTCTTATGCGATCGTCATGGACTCAGCAGACAAACTATCAGAGGGTAGCATTCCCCGCACTAAGGTAGCTCAAGTGTGCGTGGAAGCCCTATTTGAGCCGGCTTCTCGCAATAAGGTAGTGGAGATTGTGGCAAAGTCCGAGGCTCCCCAAAAGAGTTTCGATCAGTTATTTGCCAGTGTGATTTGAGGAGATTGTAGCTCCACTTAATTGATTAAGTAAAACGAGTTGGCGATCGGAGTCCCGACTTATTAAAGCAGTCGGGACTCTGGTGTGCAGAGGGGGAGGAGTCGATGGTTATTTAATTTAAATTACTCTCATCTGGGCCAAAAAGTAGATTTAAAATGATATAAAACTTCAAATTCAAGCAAGTTTCCATATTTAGATAGATGTTGTATTTTGAGTTATTTGTTTACCTTGAATATAGAGACTTATTAATAAAAATGCCGTGATTTATCCCACTCCCGATCCCTTTCCAGGGCCACAGATTCCCAGTACCGAACCGGGGTTGCCGACTATACCCGCATCGCCACCAGTGCCTGGTCCGATTCCCGAAACAGTGCCAGGGATAGTACCGGAGCCAGTACCAGCCCCAATTCCCCAGCCAATTCCCGAACCGGTGCCAGAAACTGTACCCTCGCCGATTCCTCAGACAGTGCCGGGGCCAATTCCTCAGACAATCCCTGAGCCGGTGTAAATTACGTTTGAGTCGAGAGCCTGATACCAGACTGTTTGTGAGGTTGATGTCCAACACCCACTTTCTCCAATTGTGGTTGTGAAATATCAACCTCACATATTTATACAAGCTTAGCTGTAGAAGCGAGCACAGACAAGTCAAATATATTGGTATTGCTTATGATATTTTGAAACAGTGATACGTTTCTAAATAGCCATGCTTACCGCCGGAATTGTCGGACTGCCTAATGTTGGCAAATCTACTTTGTTTAATGCCCTGGTTGCTAATGCCAAGGCGACTGCTGCTAATTTTCCTTTCTGTACGATCGAGCCAAATACGGGTGTCGTGGCAGTGCCAGACGAACGGTTGAAGGTGCTGAGCGATATTTGCAATTCCGCGCAAATAGTGCCGACGCGGATGGAGTTTGTGGATATTGCAGGTTTGGTGAAGGGGGCGAGTCAGGGGGAAGGATTGGGAAATCAATTTTTGTCTCATATTCGGGCTGTAGATGCGATCGTCCATGTTGTCCGCTGTTTTGAGAATGATGATATCATTCACGTTGCGGGTTCTGTCGATCCCCTTCGAGATATTGACATTATCAATCTCGAATTAATTCTCGCAGATTTGGCTCAAATTGAACGCAGGCTCGATCGCACTCGCAAGCTAGCCCGCAACAATAAAGAAGCTCAGGCAGAAGTAGACATCCTCGAAAAATTGGTCGCAGTTTTGAATGCGGGTAAACCAGCACGACAGTACAGTTTCACCCAGGAGGAAGCTGAGCTAGTCAAAGGTTTGGAATTACTAACCAATAAACCCATTATCTATGCTGCCAACGTATCTGAGGATGATTTGGCGACAGGAAATAGCTATGTGGAACAGGTGGGGGCAGTAGCAGCAGCAGAAAATGCTAAGGTTGTTATAGTTTCGGCACAAGTTGAGTCAGAATTGGTGGAGTTATCCGAGGAAGAACGCACAGATTTCCTCGAATCTCTGGGGGTGAAAGAAGGTGGCTTAAAATCTCTGATTCGAGCTACTTACGAATTGTTAGGTTTGCGGACTTATTTTACTAGCGGGCCAAAGGAAACTCGTGCTTGGACGATTATCGCCGGAATGTTGGCACCGCAAGCTGCGGGAGTAATTCACTCCGATTTTGAACGGGGCTTTATCCGGGCTGAAACTGTGGCCTATCAAGATTTAGTTACCACGGGTGGGATGAATGCGGCTAAGGAAAAAGGCCTGGTTCGCAGTGAAGGTAAAGAGTATGTTGTACAAGAGGGGGATGTGCTGTTGTTCCGATTTAATGTTTAGCTTTCTCAGGGAGATTGGCACATGAATATTGTTTCGTTGGCAATTGCTTGGTTGGTAACATCAGTGAGCTTTTTTATTATTTCCAAGTTGCCGATTGGGGTAGATATTGACACTTTTGGAAAAGCGATGATGTCGGCAGCGGTTTTTGGACTACTAAATGCTTTGGTGCGGCCGATTTTTTTATTGTTTACTTTTCCAGCAGTGTTGATCACTTTTGGTTTGTTTATGATTTTTATCAATGCTGCTATTTTTGGATTGGCGGCTTGGTTAGTGGATGGATTTCGGTTGCGATGGGGAATTTGGAGTGCTTTACTGGGGGCGATCGCCCTCGGTTTTATTAACTCTTTGCTTTATGAGTTGTTAGGACCAATACTTAATTCTCGGTAGGTAAAAGTAACGTGGGGCTCGTTTATTGGTAACTGGTTCCTAGGCTCTGCCTAGGAATCAATATCCAGAGGCT
>Ga0209812_10000938_pt1 | contig 22668 bp, 19 predicted proteins | sample JI71714BDNA_FD_187502 | JGI IMG/M metagenome (GOLD analysis project Ga0209812, IMG submission 187502) | Wastewater effluent complex algal communities from Wisconsin, to seasonally profile nutrient transformation and Carbon sequestration -... | ecosystem: Engineered > WWTP > Effluent > Algae...
GCTGGATTACATAATAGTGATCCTGCAATTGCACCAAGTATGATTTATGCTTATGCAGCACTGAAGCTAGGTATCCCATTTGCAAACGGTGCACCTAACCTAACGGTTGATATTCCAGCATTAGAAGCGTTGGCTAAGAAAACGCAAACCCCAATTGCTGGAAAAGATTTCAAAACAGGTCAAACTTTAATGAAGACTGTTTTAGCTCCAGGATTGCATGCAAGAGCATTGGGTATTAGAGGTTGGTTCTCTACAAATATTTTAGGTAACAGAGATGGATTGGTATTAGATGATCCAGATAATTTTAAAACCAAAGAAGTATCTAAACTAAGTGTATTAGAAGATATACTTCAACCTGAAATTAATCCAGCTCTTTATGGAGACCTATACCATAAAGTTAGAATCAACTATTATCCTCCACATGGAGACAATAAAGAGAGTTGGGACAATATTGATATTTTTGGTTGGTTAGGATATTCAATGCAAATCAAAATCAACTTTTTGTGTCGAGATTCTATTTTAGCTGCGCCAATTGTTTTAGATCTTGCTTTATTTATGGACTTGGCTAAGCGTTCTAATATGAGTGGAATCCAGGAATGGTTGTCATTCTACTTTAAGTCTCCCCAAACATTACCAGGGTTAAGACCAGAGCATGATTTTTTTAAACAATTGATAAAATTGCAAAATACTTTACGTCATATAATGGGTGAAGATTTAATCACTCATCTTGGACTAGATTATTACCAAGATGTAGTGGAAGCACTATGATAAAATTACACCAAATACTAACCAGCTTTTTTGGGATTGGATTGATCCCAAAAGGCGGTGGAACCGTGGCTGCTATTGCAACATGCCTTTTATGGTTTGTTGCAATAGCCGAGTCCAATTCATTGTTAGCTATTTTGTCAACTTTATTGGTTACCATATATGGTGTGTGGGGAGCTAATCAAGTAGAAGCTAGTTGGGGAAAGGATAGCAGTAAGATTGTCATTGATGAAGTTGCAGGAATGATGATTTCCTTGTTGTTTATTCCTATTACAGCAATAAATATATTAGTAGCATTGCTATTGTTTAGATTTTTTGATATACTAAAGCCACTAATGATTCGTACATTAGAAAAATGGCCAAAGGGTTGGGGAGTAATGGGAGACGATGTATTAGCTGGAATATACAGCAATATTGTTTTACAACTATTAATGTATTTTAATATATGGTAAAACCTGTTTTTTTTAAAGCCCAGGCTTCATCGCTAATAGCAACTGTAATCGATTTTGCTTTAACCATTTTTTTGGTAGAAGTAATTCATGTATTTGAAATAGTTGCTGCGGCCTTAGGTACTATTACTGGTGGGGTGGTGAATTTTTTGCTGGGAAGAAATTGGGTGTTTAAAGCAGGGGCTCAACCAATTCCTAAGCAAGCATTTCGCTATGTTTTGGTTTGGATTGGTAATTTTTTCTTGAATATAGCTGGAATGACATTCATGGTTAACTTAATGCATGCCAACTATATTTTTTCTAAAATATTCGTATCCCTTTTAGTAGGTTTTTTTTACAATTACTTATTACAAGGAAAATACGTTTTTAAATAAATAAGGTCTATGAAAGACAAAATTGGGTTTAACCTCTTCGTATCATTTTTGATGATGTTCTTTATATCTACAATCAGCGCACAAGAAACGGTGGTTAAGGGGATTGTAGTTGACTCACTCACTAAACGTCCTTTACAAGGCGTAAGTGTTTATTTTTTGAAGGGTAGAGGTGTTGTGACGGATAGCTTAGGTAGATACATGATCATAACCAATACTTCCATCAATAAAGTAGTCGTATCATCTGTTGGGTTTAGACAAGTACAGTTTACTGTAGCTAGGTACAAAATGCAGGAAATGAATATTGAACTTGGTCCTGATCCGAGTTTATTAACTCTTGTTACAGTGAATACCAATAAAAGAGCTAAATACCGTAATAAAGATAATCCAGCTGTTGAGTTGATACGCAATGTAATTGAGAACAGAGAAAATAATAGAACAGCTAGTTATGATTATGTAGAGTATGAACAATATGAAAAAATCCAGGCAGCTTTAAGTAATTCTAATGAAAAAGTTACCGATTCTCGATTTTTAAAAAAGTATAAATTTTTATTTGAGAATAGAGATAGCTCCAAATTAAATGGCAAAATTTTGATGCCTATTTATATGGAAGAACGCCTATCTAAGCAATACTTAAGAAAAGATCCTGCTACTTCCAAATCCTTTATTCTAGGGGAGAAGAAAGTAAATTATGGAAGTTATATTGACAATGAGGGATTGAGTTCTTTATTAAATCGATTGTACGAAAATATTGATATCTACGAAAACAATATTCCCATTTTTGCGTATCAGTTTTTAAGCCCTATTGCAAATGCTGCTCCAACCTTTTATATGTATTATATCAGGGATACCATTACCGATGAATATGGTACCAAGCTGGTTAAAATGTATTTTACCCCTCGTAATACAAACGACTTACTTTTTAGGGGTACTATGTATATTACCTTAGATGGAAATTATGCTGTACAGAAAATAAATATGTTTATTAGCAGAAACGCAAATATTAATTGGATCAAAGAATTATATGCAGATTTAGATTTTGAAAGGGGAGCAGACAAGCGCTATCATTTGATTAAAAGCAATTTGATGGCCGATATGGGCTTAAGTAAAAGTAGTACCAGTGGTGGTTTTTTTGGGGAGCGTACTGTTTCCTATAAAGGGTTTACCACCAATAATAAACGGCCCGATAGTTTATATCAAGGCCCAGCCATTGTTCGCAATGACGAAGTAATCACTAAAATGCCCGACAGTTTTTGGACTGCGAAAAGACATAATCCTTTAACTGTTCCAGAATCTAAAGTGTACAGCAATATTGACAGTTTAGAAAAAATGCCTTCTTTTAGAAGGACCATGGCCTTGTTTACTTTATTGTTTGCTGGTTATGGAAATTTAGGTCCAGTGGAAATAGGCCCTGTTAACACTTTCTATAGTTTTAATCCGGTGGAAGGATTTCGTTTACGCGTTGGCGGAAGAACTACTCCTATCATGAGTAAACGATTGTATTTTGAAACCTATGGGGCATATGGGTTTAAAGACCAACAATGGAAAGGTTTCTTAAGTGCCACTTATTCTTTAAATAATAAATCCATTTACACTTTCCCTATGAATTATATTAGGGTCAGTGCACAAAGCGATACAAAGATTCCAGGTCAAGATTTAGAGTTTGTTCAGGAAGACAACTTTTTATTGTCTTTTAAAAGAGGGAATAACGAGCGTTGGTTATACAATAATATTTACCAAGCAGAGTTTGTAAAAGAATTCAAGAGTAGATTTTCTTATAGCATTGGGTTTAAAAATTGGCATCAACAACCTGCAGGAATTTTGACCTATACTAAAAGCAATAATGGTATTCCTGAAAACATTCAAAATGTAATTACCACTGAAATCAATGCGCAAGTAAGATGGGCGCCAAATGAGAAATTTTATCAAGGTAAAATTTATCGTATCCCCATTTTTACCAAGTACCCCATTTTTTCATTGAGTGCAGCCGCTGGAGTGAAAGGATTTTTGGGAGGCCAATACGATTATCAAAAACTAGACCTACGAATAGAGAAGCGCAATTACATGGGTAGGTTGGGTTATGCCGATGCTACTTTTGAAGCTGGGTATACATTTGGTCAAGTACCTTTTCCACTGTTAACAGTTCACAGAGCCAACCAAACTTTTGCTTACCAGTTGAACTCGTATAATATGATGAACTTCTTAGAGTTTGTAAGTGATCGTTATGCTTCTTTCACATGGGTACAGCATTTTATGGGACTTGTTTTTAATCGAATTCCATTATTAAAGAAATTGAAATTTAGAGAAGTGGCTTCTTTCAAAATCTTATATGGTGGTGTAAGAGCGGAGAATAATCCAGTTTTGAACCCATCTTTATTTGCTTATCCAGCAATCAATGGCGTTACATCTACATTTGCTTTAGACCCTGCAAAACCCTATATGGAAGCAAGTGTTGGAGTAGAGAATATATTGAATATTTTAAGAGTAGATTTTGTAAAGAGGTTGAGTTATTTGGATAATCCAGGCATTTCACCATATGGAATTAGAACAAGATTTAGGTTTGATTTTTAATTAGCATCCATACTTTTTAAAATTGAATTAAACAATTATTAATGAACCAATCCAAGCCCAAATTTAGGGATCGTGCACAACAAATGATTTACGTGGTCATTCATCCACTGGTAAAATTTTTGATTAAGTTGGGGTTAACGCCTAATGCAGTTACTTTAATTGGATTAGTATTAAATATTTTGGTTACGGCTATTTTTATTGAGGGTGCGGAGAAAGGCAATAGAGGAGAATTAAGTTATATTGGATGGGCAGGTGCTATGGTTTTGTTTGCAGGTGTTTTTGATATGTTAGATGGACAAGTGGCAAGATTAGGGAAAATGTCTTCTTCATTTGGGGCTTTATTCGATTCTGTTTTAGATCGATATAGTGAGCTCGTTTTGTTTCTGGGTATTTGTTACTATTTAATATCGCATCATTACTTCTATAGCTCTTTATTTGCTTTTATTGCTATGATTGGTTCTTTAATGGTGAGCTATACTAGGGCAAGGGCAGAGGGCTTAGGTGTAGAATGTAAGGAAGGACTCATGCAACGACCAGAAAGAGTAATTACTATTGGCGTTACTGCTATTGCTTGTGGAATTACTGCATATTTTATTGGGGGTGATTACAAAGTTTACTTGCCTGGTACAAACCTGCAAGTGTTCGAAACAATTTCGGTTTTCACTATTCCCTTAACCATAATGGCTATTCTTACGAACTATACTGCTTTTAAACGGTTAATTGATGCTAAAGTTGCACTTGATTTAAAAGATAAACATCAACAAGATGCTTAATGGTATGTTGATTAAAAGAAAAATTGAAAATGATTGTGGGAAGAATGAGATTATTATTTGTTTTTATTGGGATACTGTTTTTGCAGATAAATGGATTCGCGAATACTCCTATTAGTGCCGACCCGCAGGATACTTTTCCTGTTCCTGCAAATATTAAAAACCAGTTGTTTTATCTACAGCGAACTACCAATACCAATACCGTCGTATATGCATTAAATATCAATGCAAAGGGGGTATTAGACGAGTCTACGCCTGTAAAAGTATTTTGGATTCGTTATCCAGAAGGGGGCATGCAAAAAGAGCTCAATTTTATTCAAAAAGCATTTGCTTATGGAACCATTTCAAGAAAGAATAAAGATGGCAGTTTTACCATTCAATTAGTAGCATACAAGAAAAAGGAATTCATTTTAAAGAAATCTGCATCGGATAATGCCTATAAGCTTTACACCCAAATCAATAATAAAGAAGCTGAAATAAAAAGAATCTTCATTAAGATTGATCCGGGCGGCACTTTGTTCAATCCCAATATTGTTTATGTAGAAATGAAAGGGAAAGAGGCCAATAATAAACCAATCATGGAGCGATTCAAACCTTAATTGAAATACCTTATGCCTAACAATAAAAAAATGATTAAAGCTTCCTTATTAGTGCTGGGATGCTCAATTGGTTATTTATTGTTGTCTTATTTTCTTATTGGATTTAAATCGGACCAACTGATTTTAGTGGGACTTTTTAATTTCATGTACTATTTATCTGCCGTAACTAGAAAATTCATTTTGGGATTTACAGTGTTCATTGTTTTTTGGATCATTTTCGACTACATGAAAGCTTTTCCAAATTATGAATACCATTCAGTTAGCATTAAAGAATTATACGAGTTAGAAAAAAGTATTTTTGGATTTACTTTTAACGGTGCTATTATTACTCCCAATGAATATTGGTTGGCACAACACACTGCGGCATTAGATATTATGTCGGGTATTTTTTATTTGAGTTGGATACCTGTTCCACTCACTTTTGCGGGTATATTATTTTTTTATCGGAAAAGAGAGTTCTTTTATTTCTCCTTAACTTTTTTATTGGTCAATTTATTGGGATTCTGTGTTTACTATATTTACCCCGCAGCTCCGCCTTGGTATGTTCAGCAATACGGATTTGATTTTATTGCAAACACGAAAGGGAATACCGCTGGACTTTCTAGGTTTGATGCCTATTTTGATGTTGAAATATTCAAGGGGCTGTATGCAAAAAGCTCCAATGTGTTTGCAGCTATGCCTTCCCTGCATTCATCGTATCCATTGATTGTATTGTATTACGGTATTCGCAATAAGTTGGGCTGGGTCAATTATTTATTGGCTTTGGTAACTGTAGGAATTTGGTTTGCTGCTGTTTATAGTAGCCATCATTATGTACTAGATGTACTAGCTGGTATCACTTGTGCAACTGTAGGGATTTGGTTATTTCAAAAGCTATTGCATACAAAAGGATGGGTTCATAGTGCTATTGAAAAAGCAGTGAAAGCACTTAGTTAAAAGGGGCACAAATTCTTTTTGCAATGGGTACTAAAAAGAATGGGAATACAAAAGCTGCAATGACATCAATGGTGTAATGAACGTGTTGAATCAATACCAAGATTCCTACAATAACGGCACCCGTAAAAACAATGATTTGATCTCTTTTTGTTTTTAAACACAATGCTAAACAAACAAGTGTTGCTGTATGACCCGAAAAAAATAAATCTTTCGTAATAAATTTTGCTCCATAAAAACTATTGGTAATCGGATCTATTAATTCTATTAAGTTGTTGGGTGGTTCCAATGGTACTAGGTAAATACTGATTATTCTTGAGATTGATAAAATATTAAATCCCCAAAGAATTAAAAGCATCAATGCTGGGTCTTTATAGCTTTTAAACAAATACCATAAACTTAAAGACCAAATAATAATAAATGTGGGAATAGAAACATTGGCGCTTTCAATGAAGTTTAAAACAAGATCATTCAATACAATCCCTTTTCTTGCTTCTATAAATGCAAAATAATAGGGGAGGAAAGCAATTAATAAAACCAATAACAACAATCCACCTGCCAACTTATTACGAAACGATTTATTTCGAATATATTGGCTCCATAGCTTCTTAGTCATTCGGCAAAAGTAGGGCTAGTAATGCCAACGAACAAATGCTTCCATTGCTGCATATTTGGTCATTCCTAATTCGGCGTATAAGTTGGCTGTATTTGCGTTTCTGTCTTCCGCTCTTTGCCAAAATTCTCTATTATCTGCTCCTTGAAAAGGAACCATGTCTTTTTGAGATTGATGAATAAAAATTCCGAAGCGTTTTTTCTTTACTTGGTCAGGGCTCATTGGGATGGCCATTTCAATTTCTGCAATATCCCATTCTTGCCATGCACCTTTATACAACCAAACCCAACAGTCTTTTATCCAGTCATCGCCGGCAGCTTTGATCCGCCTAAGCGCTTCAAAAACGGCTTCTAAACATACCCGATGTGTGCCATGTGGATCGGCTAGATCACCCGCGCAGTATACCTGGTGCGGCTTTAGTTTTCGAAGTAATTCCATCGTAATTAAAATATCATCTTCGCCCAATGGCTTTTTTTCAATAGTGCCTGTTTCATAAAAAGGCATATTCATAAAATGCCAACGACCTTCTGGTAATCCAACGTATCTGCAGGTTGCTTTGGCTTCACCTCTTCTAATTAAACCCTTTACAGCCCTAATTTCTCTGGTATCCATTTGGTCTTTCTTCTTAGAAGAAATAAACTGTTCCGCAGAAGAAAGCTGTTCAATGCTCTTGCTATTGTCCATCCCAAACATTTCTTCGAAGCCAACAGCAAAATCTATAAATCGGGTCACAAATTCATCTGTAACTGCAATGTTTCCGCTTGTTTGATAAGCCACATGTACTTCGTGTCCTTGATCGTGTAAGCGCATAAATGTTCCGCCCATACTAATGATATCATCGTCTGGATGCGGAGAGAATATTAAGCATCGCTTGGGGTGCGGTTCAGATCTTTCAGGGTGTGCTGGAATAACTGCTTTGGGTTTTCCACCTGGCCATCCAGTAATGGTATCCCTTAGCATATAAAATACCTGTAGATTTATTTCATATGCATCATCCTGTTCAACCAATAAATCGGATAAACCATTTTCAGTATAGTCTAAGCTGGTTAAGCTAAGTACCGATTTGTTGAGTTTGAGTGCAAGGTTCACAACAGCTCTTTTAATCATGGCATTGGTCCAAACACAATCACCTGTTAACCATGGTGATTTAATTCGAGTAAGTTCTGTTGAAGCTGCCTGGTCAATCACAAACGTGCAATCATTGTGTTGCTGTAAAATGCTTGCAGGAATACTCTCTGTAACATTTCCTTCCACTGATTTTGCAACAATACTTGCTTTGTTTCCCCACGCAAGTAAAATGATTTTCTTAGCTTTTAAAATGCTACTGATCCCCATGGTAACTGCTAATCTGGGAACTTTAGTGATTGTTTCAAACTCATAGGAATTGGCCAATCGAGTACTGTTTTCTAAATTCACTAATCTTGTTTTAGACAAGATGCTCGATCCTGGTTCGTTAAAACCAATATGCCCATTTTGTCCTATTCCTAAAATTTGTAAATCAATTCCTCCTGCTGCTTCTATGGCTTGTTCATAAGATGCACAGTAATTTTTCATTTCTGCCTTGGGAGCATTCCCATTAGGTAAATGAATATTTTTTGGATCAATATCTATATGATTGAATAAGTTTCTATGCATAAAACTCCAATAGCTTTGATAAGCATCTTTATCTATTGGATAGTATTCATCCAAATTAAACGTAACGACGTTTTTAAAGCTCAATCCTTCCTCTCGATGCATTCTTACTAACTCTGCATACATTTTAATAGGGGTAGAGCCGGTTGCCATGCCCAACACCAACATTTCTCCTTTGGAAGCTTTTTGTTTAATTAAATCGGCAATTTGTTGGGCTGCATAAACCGAGCCCTCCACTGCCGTTGGATAAATTTTCACTTCAATCTTCTCAAAAGAGTCTACCATATTTAACTTGTTTTGCATGGCTAATATACGTTAAAGCTTCATAAATCTGCATTAAATCCGCTGTTTTTTGCGGTTATTTAAGGCTTTTTGGTTGTGGTAGGCATATTATTGGTTGGGTCAAAATAAGCTTTGCTGTAGTTGAATCCTAACCAATCAAATCGTTTGAATTGATTCAATAACCTTTTCTCAAAATTTGGCCAGCTTTTTTGCTCCTTTGGAGTCCAAAGAACTTCACTTAATGCACTCATCCTTGGAAAAATTTGATATTCTACTTTAGAGGTATTGGTCATGTACTCTGTCCAAACATTGGCTTGTGCACCTAATACATATTTTGCGTCTTCTGCAGAAAGTGCTTTAGGGATGGGATCATAGCTGTACACTTTTTGAACAGTCGTATATCCTCCAATAGTTACCGAATCTTCATTTTTACTTTGCTTATGATCAAAATACATCCAACCACCTGGTGTCATAATCACATTGTGCTTTTGTTTGGCAGCTTCTATTCCCCCTTCTTCACCTCTCCAGCTCATCACTGTTGCATTAGGAGCCAGTCCACCTTCTAAGATTTCATCCCATCCAATGATTTGTTTTCCTTTACTGTTCAAGTATTTCTCCACTCGCTGAATAAAATAGCTTTGTAATCCGTGCTCGTCTTTTAATCCTTTTTCTTTAATTAATTGCTGACAAAAAGCCGATTTTTTCCATGCTTCTTTGGGGCACTCATCACCACCAATATGAATATATTTTGAAGGAAATAATTGGATGACTTCATCAAATACATTTTCTAAAAATTTAAAAGTAGTTTCAGTAGGAGCAAATACATCTTCAAAAACGCCCCAAGTTTGTTGTACTTGTTTTCCTTTGGTTGATCCGTTCCATGCAATTTTAGCAGGCACTTTAGTACTTGAATCTGGGAAACAACTTAATTCAGGGTAAGCGGCAATAGCAGCAGAAGAATGCCCTGGTAGTTCAATCTCTGGAATCACTTCAACGTATCTGTCTGCAGCGTATTGAACTATTTCTTTTATTTGCGCTTGGGTATAGAAACCACCATAACGTGTATTGGTATTGCCTGTTCCAGGATACCTACCAATCGTTGTTCCATTTCTGAATCCACCTATTTCAGTTAACCTGGGATATTTTTTGATTTCAATTCTCCAACCCTGATCTTCAGTTAAATGCCAGTGAAAAGTATTCATCTTATGCATGACAATAAAATCAATGTATTTTTTCAAAAAATCAACAGGGAAAAAATGTCTCGCTACGTCTAAGTGCATTCCTCTATAAGCAAATCTTGGTTGATCTTTTACCATTAATTGCGGAATCGACAAGTTGGTTGATTTTGTAAAAGGGAACAATTGTATCAATGACTGAACGCCATAAAAGACACCTGTTTCATTGTCTCCTGCAATGGTAACCCCATTATTGGTTACAGCTAATTCATATGCACCCGCAATGGAATGATTTAGTTTAGCATAAGACAAAACAATATTACCATTGCTTCCTCCAGTTGCAGAGATAGGCAAAACCAATCCATACATTTTCTTTAAATAAGCTTGCAAAAATTTTGCAGATTTATCTAATCCGTTTCCTTTGGTAACAATATTTGTTTTATTGTTTACCATAAAATTTCCTTTCCCCATTGTTAATGATGCTGGTTGAGGAATAATTGGGCTTTCTTGAGAAATACTTATCAATGAAGCGAATAAGCAAATAGCTAAAAACAGATTTTTCATATTGGTTTAATTCGTTAGAGGATAAAAATAAAAAAGATTCCCCTTAACGAGGAATCTTTTATTATAAAGTATTTAAAGACCTTCAGTGGTAAATTAAACTACTCTGGTTAGCTTAATTAAGTTAGTAGGTAAATGCTGATCAATAGGCGTGCTTCCTGTATTAATTACCGCATCCCCTGATTTTACAAACCCTCTTTGCTTTAAGATGTCAATTTGGTCTGCAACAATATCATCTAAACTTTCTTCTTCAGAATAATGGAATGCTCTTACCCCCCAGCTTAAACTCAATTGATTTACCAAGGATTTTTCCTTTGTGAAGATGAATAGAGGAGAAGATGGGCGGTAACTGCTTAACATAAATGCAGTGTACCCACTTTGTGTCATACCAATTAAAGCATTGGCAGAAACATCTTCAGCCATTTTAGCTGCATTGTAACAAACTGCATCGCTATAAAAAGAAGGTGAATGTGGTTGTGGTTTTAAGTCTTCAGAGCGGTTGTATCTATATTCCTTCTTTTCTACTTCTGCAATAATTTTACGCATGGTTTCAACCACTAAGGTTGGATGTTGACCAGCAGCCGTTTCACCACTTAACATAACTGCATCCGCGCCCTCTAACACCGCATTGGCTACGTCGGTGATTTCGCTTCTGTTTGGCTTTACTCTGTCGATCATACTCTCCATCATTTGGGTAGCTACAATTACAGGTTTAGCGCGGTGAATACACTTACGGATTAATTCTTTTTGAATCAAAGGAATTTGTTCTACAGGAAGCTCAACACCTAAGTCTCCACGAGCAACCATGATGGCATCACTTTCTAAAATTATATCGCGAATATTTACCAAAGCTTCTGGTTTCTCTATTTTCGCTATGATTTTAGTTTTGCTTTTTTTCTCGTCTAATTTGCTTCTTAAGATAACAATATCCTTAACACTTCTTACAAAACTTAAAGCAACCCAATCGCATTGTTGTTCTATGATAAACTCTAAGTCGATTAAATCTTTTTCTGTTAGAGCAGGTAGGGAAATTTTTGTATCAGGTAAGTTTAATCCCTTTTTTGAAGACAAAATTCCTCCTAAAGTAACTACCACTTTAACGTCGCCATTCTTTTCAATTCCAGTTACTTTTACTTCAATTTTACCATCATCAATCATAATTAAGTTTCCTAATACCACATCGCCTGCTAGGTTAGGGTAGGAAACATAAATTTTTTCTTTAGTGCCAATGCATTTTTCGTTGGTAAAAGTGAGAATATCTCCCACCTGTAAGTCTAATGAATTGTTTTCAATTTCACCTACCCTCAGCTTAGGACCTTGTAGATCGGCTAGGATGGCAATATTATAAGGTTGGGTCTTATTAATGTTTCGGATATGTTCTATAATAGCCAGTTTATCTTCATGACTACCATGTGAAAAGTTTAACCTGAATACGTTTACACCTGCTTTCACCAAATTTAATAATTGGTCGTAAGAGTCGCATGCTGGACCAACGGTTGCAACAATTTTAGTTTTGTGCATCACGTGTTTAACGCCAGCTTCTCTGTCCATCTCTTTGTGTAAGTACTTCTCTAAATTTTTTGACATTGTATTGTTTTAATTTTTTTGTAGGGGGTTAGCTAGCTAATATTTTTACAATTCTTAGCCAATCTTCTGAAATCTTTTGTTTTGCTTTAATTGCGTGGTCTAAAGGAGTGTAATGTAATTGATTGTTTAGAATACCCACCATTACATTATTGGTGCCATTTAATAAACACTCCACTGCAGCAAATCCCATTCTGCTAGCAATTAATCTATCTAAACAAGTAGGGGAGCCTCCTCTTTGTATATGACCTAAAATACAAACTCTTGTATCTGCACTTGGAAGTCTTTTTTTAACAATGCTTGATATTTCATTGGCACCATATTTATCACCTTCGGCAACCACAATGATATTTACCAATTTCTTTCTCTTTTCTTGTTCAGATAAAGACTGAATCAATTCTTCTATATCGGTTTCGGTTTCTGGAATTAATATATTTTCTGCTCCGGTGGCAATACCACTGTGCAAAGCAATATACCCTGCATCTCTTCCCATTACTTCTACAATAAATAATCGGTCATGGGCATCTGCGGTGTCCCTAATTTTATCAATTGCCTCTACTGCTGTATTTACTGCTGTATCAAAACCAATAGTAAAGTCGCTACCTGCGATGTCTTTATCAATCGTTCCAGGGAGGCCAATACAAGGAATGTCAAATTCGTTGCTAAATTTTTGGGCACCTTTAAAACTACCATCTCCTCCAATAATGACCAAACCGTCTATGCCTCTTTTTCTAAGGTTCTCGTAGGCGAGTTTTCTACCCTCAGCTTCCATGAACACCATGGATCTGGCTGTTTTTAATATAGTACCGCCCCTTTGTATAATATTTGCTACCGATCTAGAGTTCATGGGATGAATATCATCATCTATCATACCACTGTATCCTCTCATGATACCGAACACTTCTAATCCATTGTAAATTCCTGTTCTAACTACAGCTCTTATGGCAGCATTCATTCCTGGTGCATCACCGCCGGAAGTTAGTACCCCAATTTTGCTTACTTTTTTACTGCCCATGTTTTTCAATCTCTTTAATAATCAGACAATCTTAATGTGTACTGTATACACGGAATTCCAAAAATACGAATTTGAAAGCACATAGCCTTGTAGTGTTCTTATCTGATTTTTCGTAGCATTGCTGTATGAAAATTGTCGTTACAGGAGCCAACGGATTTACAGGTCAACATACAGTTCAATACCTTGCTAGCAAAGGGTTTGAGGTATTTGCCCTTTCGAGGGGTAAAGCTCGGTTGGCTCATCATCCCTCCATACAGTATCATGCTTGCGAACTAACGAATGTTAGTTCAGTTGATGAGTTAATCAACCAAATTAAGCCGGATTGGATTATTCATATTGCAGCAATGAGTAAACCTGATGAATGTAATAATGAACGGGAAAATTGTTTGTTACACAATGTACAAGCAACCATTTATTTAGGTGAAGCTGCAAATAGACATCAGTCTAAATTCATTTATTTTTCAACTGATTTTATATTTGGTGAAAATGGCCCACATGGGGAAGATGATATAACTGGTCCGCTTAACTTTTATGGGGAGAGTAAGTTGCAAGCAGAAAATTGGGTGAAGCAATATGTACCCAAGGCTGTAATTGTGAGGCCTGTATTTATTTATGGTCCTGAATTGCCAGGTTCTCGACCAAGTTTTATTCAATGGGTTCAAAAGCAACTCATTCAAGAAAAATCAATCAAAGTAGTGAATGACCAAAAAAGAACGCCTACTTATGTGTTTGATATTTGCCAAGGAATCGAAACAATCATTCTTGGCAATCATGAGGGGATTTTTCATTTAGCTGGATCAGAAATTATTACTCCATACCAAATGGCTGTTGAAGTAGCCAATTGCTTATCATTAAACATCAACCTAATTGAAGCCGTGGATAGCACTACTTTTCCTGAGCCAGTAAAAAGAGCCAAACAGTCTGGGCTTAAAATTGATAGAGCACAAGCTATTTTAAACTACAAACCCCACTCGTTTGCAGAGGGGGTTCGTAAAAGTTTTTTAGCCGACCAATTGTTGAATAACTAGCCATATTTATTTAAGGGGTAAAAATATTTCCGCCATCATGCAACGGGCACTTCCACCACCATTGGTTTCAATGGTAGTAATATCGCTATGTATGATTTGATTAAATGAATGAATGGTTTCAATTTGTTTGGGCGTTAAAGCATGATAGGCTTGGCTAGACATTACTAAGAATTTTTGACCTTGGGAATTGTGCACTTGTAACATATTTCCGGCAAAGTGATTCATTTGATTAAAGTCAATTTCAATAATAATTTTTCCAGAATCAATGATTGATTGCTTTACTAAATTTTGCTCATTTGGGTCATTAATGGAATCTAAGCAGATGACTACATAATCATCGGCAACGCACATCATCACATTGGTATGGTATATTGGTGCACCAGCAGCATCAACCGCTACAAAAGATACCCCCTTATAGTGCATGGTTTCACAAAATTCATCTAATACTTTTTGATTGGTTCTTGGTGAAAGACATGCATAGGCAATTTTCTTTTCTCTGTCTAATACCATACTACCCGTTCCTTCTAGAAAAACTGCTTCCTTTTCGTATGCAGTAAAATCATTGGTATGGGCAATCAAAAATTTCTGTTGTATGGCGGTTAAAACAGAAGGTTTTCTTTCTAGCCTTCTATTGGTTGCAAACATGGGGTAGAGGCAAATACTACCATCAGTGTGAAATGAGATCCAGTTATTCGGAAAAATAGAATCCGGTGTATGCGGATCAGGAGTATCTTCTACAACTGTTACGTCAATATCATGCGCTCTTAGTACCGCAATGAATTGTTCAAATTCTTCCCTGGCTTTTGCTTGTACATTTGCTTGGTCCGATTTGTTTTGAAAACTATTGTTAACCGCTGTTTCAGCATTAAAGCTAAAATGAACGGGTTGTATCATTAATAAGTGACTAGTATGTTGCATAATTGATTAATTAATAGGTTCCCTCCATAATGGCATACTCATACAATGAAATCCTCCTCTTGCTCTAGACAATTCTGCAGAGGGCATTAAAATAAAAGTGTCTTTAATTTGATCAATTGTAATACTGTTGTTTTCTAATTGTTGTAATAATTCTTTCACTCCAATAATGGTAAACCCAGCATTTCTAAACGCTTCAGTGGTTTTATCGTTTCTGTCATAACCCAATACCACGCCTTCTTTTAATGCCAATAAATTACAAGAGTCGGTCCATTGTTCTCTTGCACTGTAAGGGAATTCGTTGTTCCCTGAAAAAATAAAACGAACTTCACCAGTGCAGTTTAAATCTGTTTTACTAATATCAACCAACAGATCTTCTAAGCTTTCAAACGAAATTGGATTTTCTGGATTATTTCGATTGAATTGTAGGATTTTTATTTTTTCTTCTTTCTTAATTTCCAGTATTCTCTCAACAGCTGATTCGTCTTCATGCTTTACTGCTTTTCTAGAAAAATTTCCCAGCATCACCCATACATCTCTTTTTACTTGCGTAAATACGGTATCAATATGCATGTAATCTCTTTTCTTCGGAATTTTTACGATGGTTACTTTGTCCATTAGCTTCATTTCAAAAAGCGTTTGGGTTATTTTAACCGCTGCTTCCGATGATGTTCTTTCACTCACGCCAACCAAGATATGATTATTGCTTACCACCATGATGTCTCCACCTTCTAAAGTGATTTTTCTTTCGTCGTCTTCTTTAGGTAGTAAAAAACTATGGTGAGAATCGGATAGTTCAATAATCTTATTGGTATAATCTGCAAAAAGTGGGTGGTTAAAGAAAATATATTTAGCCAACAAAGCTTCTCTTGTTCTTGCTTTTTTTGCAGGCTTATTTAATAATACATGGTCTTTGATGGTAATACCAATATCCCTGGTAAAAATAAAATTGGGAATGGGTGCAAATAAAAGTTGTCTTTCTTGAGACGTACCTGAAATCAGTGTTTTAGCTAATTCGGTTGGTTCATAATTCAATAGTTCATTTTGAATTTGATAGGTACATCCTTCAATTGCACAAACAGAAGATACCAATTTGGTTTTAATATCATCATTTTTTAAGAGTTCAGATAAGAGCCATTGCAATTCAATTACTTTATCTGATTTATAAAAGTCTTCGTGTTCAGGTTTGTAAAATCCACGATTGTTTTGAGTGCCATCAATCTCATTTAATTTTCCTTTTATTTTTTCAGGGTCTAAAAAGTACAATAAGATTTTTGTGTAATAATCGTATTCATCCTTTCTAATAGTATCTAAATGAACAATGTCTTCAAATAGCCAGTCTTGGGCCTTGGATGGAACCACTTTTCCTAGCCCACTGTCTGGGCTATGTACCAATAATCGTTTTAGCGTGCCAATTTCAGATGTGACAGAAACTTTCATATACAATATTTTATAAAATGCGTGAATGGATATAATGGTGCTTCCAATAATATTTAATCAGAGGAAGTAGATTAATCAATACCTATAAATCAACGAAATGATTTTTATTAACTTATTTTAAAGTCCCTTCAATGATCGGGCATTGGGTTCAAGCCCCTGTACATCCAAGCAAAATGAGATGTCAAAAAAGATATGGTGGAACAATGGTTCACTACACGCAAATTACTATTTTATTTCAAATGGCAATTTCCCATTCAGGCTGCCCGTAGATTTTAAAGGTTTAAAACGTACAAACATGTCTTCGCTGTACCATTTCTCTTGGTGGGTTTTCTTCACAACTTCAGCATGTTCCTTCATCTTATATGCAAATTGTCGCATCTGTTCTTTGCTTTCCCAAATGCTAAATGTGGCCTGCTTAATCCATGGGACTTCGCCTATTCCTATGGAAGTAATGTAACCGTTGGCGCCAGCCATTTGTTGCGCAATGGAATCTACATGAGACCAGAAACGTCCAAGTTGTGAAGGTCTAATAGTGGCCCTTGTAAGAATTCCAATTGCGCCTTCATAGTCGGATTGTTTGGGTAAAACGCCAAATACTTCTTTCCCATCCCAAGTGCCATGTCCTTCAATAGGGGCTAATTGGAGTTCCCATATTTCCACTCCAAAAACTTTCCACCATATTTTAATGAAAGAAGGTCGATAGCCAGCATCGACAGCTGTTCCAATGGTTAATAGTGCCCATTGTCTCCAATCAGGCGTTTTATCGAAAGTGCCATTTCTGCCGCATCCCATTAATTTATAGAATTTAATCTTGCTGCTTAGCCAAAGTGGGAGTCTAAACAAAGCCATTGATAAAAATCCAGCCCAACCTAAATAACGGGGGTATCTAACTATACTTAAAGTAGCAATCATACATTAAATTAAACTAATTTTCGGCAATGAAATGGGTCATCCAACATATCAAACAATTGGTTAACACAAGAACCAATTCAATAGTTGTAAGAGGAGCAGAACTTTCACAACTTCCAATTATTGATCATGCATTCCTTGTAATTGAAAATGGGATTATTCAAGCATATGGATCAATGCATGAATTAACAACGGAACATACTAGTGGGGCTGAATGGATTGATGCCGCCGGCTCAACGGTTCTGCCTTGTTGGTGCGATAGCCATACTCATTTGGTTTTTGCAGCCAGTAGAGAGGAGGAGTTCGTGCATAAAATTAACGGATTATCCTATGCTGAAATTGCAGCAAAAGGGGGAGGAATACTCAACTCTGCTCAAAAAATTGCCCTTGCATCTGAAGATGAATTGTATGAACAAGCAATGGCTAGGTTACACCATTTAATGAAGCTTGGAACGGGTGCAATTGAAATTAAAAGTGGCTATGGACTTAATATAGCCAACGAACTAAAAATGCTTCGAGTAATTAAACGAATTAAAGAAACAGCCCCCATACCCGTTAAATCTAGTTTTTTAGGCGCTCATACCTATCCATTGGATTTTAAAGAAAATCATGAAGGATATATCAAACAGATTATTGAGGAAATGTTGCCAGTGATTGCACAGGAAAAGTTAGCCGATTATATAGATGTTTTTTGTGAAGATGGATTTTTTAGTGTTACCGAAACCAAGCGCATTTGTGAGGCGGGTAAAGGGTATGGATTAAAGCCAAAAATTCATGCCAATCAACTTCATGCATCGGGTGGGGTAGAGCTGGGTGTTCAAATAGGTGCAGTTTCAGTAGATCACTTAGAAACCATGAATGATGCGGCTATTCAAGCATTGAGTAAATCAACAACCATTGGAACCATGCTGCCAACTGCAGCTTTCTTTCTTCGGATGCCCTATCAACCAGCTAGAGCATTAATTCAAGCTAATGCTGCATTAGCAATTGCTTCGGATTATAATCCAGGCTCTAGCCCAAGTGGGAATATGAATTTTGTGGTGACTTTAAGTTGTATTCAAATGAAAATGCTGCCAGAAGAAGCCATTAATGCCGCTACTATTAATGGGGCATTTGCAATGGAATTAGAAAGGGAAGTAGGAAGCATCACCGTTGGAAAGCGAGCGAATTTAATTTTTACCCAACCCATTCCATCGTTGGCTTACTTACCCTATTCATTTGGAACAAATTTGATTGATAAGGTTATGATTAATGGTCAGTTTATTTAATTATATTTAAGTGACTGAATTGCTCACTTAAATAATTTGACCATGCACCATTTCAAATTTTACAATAAAAAGGATGTGCTTTCTGTTACTAAAATTCGCCGTTTCGAAACTAAGTTGGGTGAGCGGGTACAAGTGCTTGCCAATCCAGCAAATATAGAAGCGAGCTTGCAAGAGAGTTCTGCCAATTATATTATTCTAGGAATTCCTGAAGATATTGGCGTAAAAGCAAATGGGGGAATAGGTGGTACCGATAGTGCTTGGTTGGCTTTTTTAAAAGCATTTTTGAATATTCAAAGCAATGACTTTTTAGAAGGTAGTAATATGATGGTGTTGGGGCATTTTGATTTTGCATCAATTGCAGAATTAATTGATCAAAATGCTTTTAATGAGGAAGAAAAAATGGCTGCATATAGGCATGCGGTTAATACGATTGATGATTCGGTTGAACAATTGATCCATATCATTACCCAAAACAAAAAAATACCAATTGTTATTGGTGGTGGGCATAATAATGCATATCCCTGTATCAAAGGTGCAGCAAAAGGATTCTATAAAGCTGGTGTTATTCCTATTGCTCAAATTAATGCCATTAATTTAGATGCACATGCCGATTTTAGGCCTATGGAAGGAAGGCATAGTGGGAATGGTTTTTCTTATGCAGAAGAAGATGGTTATTTAGAAAAATACTGTGTTATTGGCTTTCATGAAAATTATATTCCACAAAATGTATGGATGGATATGGTGAATAATCCTTTTATAGACTGCATTACTTACGAAGACATTTTTGTGCATGAAAAAAGAACATTTATTCAAGCAGTAGCTCATGCAACATCATTTACAGATGATACTTTATGTGGTATTGAATTAGACATGGATGCTATTGCCGATACCTTGTCTAGCGCACAATCCAAGGTTGGAATTACTCCTGTTCAAGCAAGACAATATATGCAATATGCAGCTGCTGATACCAATGCTGCATACTTACATATTTCTGAAGGAGCCGTGCAATTGTCTAACGGAGACAAAGACCCAGGTACTGGTAAACTAATCAGTTATTTAGTGAGTGATTTTGTGAAAGGGCATATGATATATTAACTTTTATTTTACAGTTTAATTTTTTTACTGTGCCAACTCGTCGTACATTTGCGGCGGAATTGAGCAATTATTTAAGAGTATTTCTCAGGTAGACAAATAGAAGGCCATTCTATTCTAACGGTAACAAAAAATTTCCTACCCTGCTCAACAACATTTGTAAAAAATAAAATAATAATACAATGAAAGGTGAAGTTATGCCTTCTATCGTACAGATAGACAAGGCGCATTTAAGCGAATTAGTACAAGAAGTAAGAGAAACATTGGCAACAGACATGTTTGTACAAAACAGAGAAGAAAAAAAGAAAGCATTTCGTGCAGTTGATCTTTGGAAGATTCACAGAGAAATGAAGTCTGCAAATAGAAATTTTAAATCACAGTTCTAGTTGCTGTTAACTTGTTAAAATCCGCTGCAGATATCATATTTGTAGCGGATTTTTTATTTTGGAGATTTACTAATATCCCATTTGGTAAAGTCTTTAAACCAACTACTGTTCCAGTACAGGTATCTTGGTATAGCGTTTTGTTCCAATCGTTTTAAAAAATCTGCGTAGTTCTTTTTTTCTGGGGCACTCCATAGTGTTTCGCTTAAAGCAGTCATTCTAGGAAAAATCATATAGTCTACTTTTTTCTCGTTACCCATATATTCTGTCCAAACATTTGCTTGACCCCCAATTATTTTACTGCTCAATCCCTTTTGTATAATTGCGGTTGGAATGGGGTTGTAATTGTACACTGCTTCCAAAGGGTTGTATCCATGAATGGCTAAACTGTCTTTGGGGTCTTGGGATTGATAGTGATCAAAATAAAATGGTTTGCCCGGTGTATTGATTACGTTAAATCCTTTACTTGCTGCTTCAATAGCTTGTTTTTCAGTTCCCCAATTCATAACAATGGTTGAAGTATCTAAATCTCCTTCATTAATTTCATGCCATCCGATTGTTTGTTTCCCTTTTGATTGGAGGTATTTGGCAATAAACTCAATAAAATAAGTTTGTAGCGCAGTTTCATTTTTTAAACCATTTTCTTTCATGAAAGCTTGAGTTGCAGGGTCTTGCTTCCACCATATTTTACTGCACTCATCGCCCCCAACATGAATATAAGGGGAAGGGAAGAGTGCCACAACTTCATCAAATACTTTTTCTAAAAAACGAAATGTGGCTGGTTTGGGTGCCAACACATTATTTTGTCTGTTGTACATGCCCCAAGTAGTTGCTACATTCCAAATGGTATCGGGTTTGGTGCTAAGTTCTGGATAAGCAGCAATTGCAGCACGACTATGTCCGGGTATATCTATTTCAGGTATTACCGTTATTGCCCTAATAGAAGCATACTGTATGATTTCTTTTATTTCTGCTTTTGTATAGAATCCGCCGTAGCTAGTTCCGTCATATTGCGCAGGGCTGTCTTTAAAATGGCCAATCAAGGTTTCCTTTCTAAAAGACCCAATGGAGTTCAGTTTGGGGTAAGCATTCATTTCAATTCTCCAACCTTGGTCGTCTGTTAAATGCCAATGAAACGTGTTGAATTTATGAAAAGCCAAGTAGTCAATATACTTTTTGATATAGCTTACCGGAAAAATATGTCTCACTACATCTAGATGCATTCCTCTGTATGCGAATCTTGGCTGATCCTCTATATGAATAGGTGAAATTTTTGCTGCATTTAATTGGCCAATGGGCATTAATTGTAATAGACTTTGAATTCCATTCACTAGCCCTCTCAAGTCGTGGAATAGAATATCAATGTTTTGTTTACTAATATTTAACTCATATTGCTCCGGAGTATTGTTGGATGTTACAATTGGTATTAAATAAATGCCAGTAGTAGATTTATTCTTAATATCCGCAGCTTCTCTGGTTCCTAGTTCAATGCCTGTTTGCTTTTGAATGGCTTCTTTTAAATAACCTGCTTGATCTTTAAAACTGGCGGAATAAAAGATGGTTTGTTTGTTATCTAATACAAAAGGTTCAGAACTATGCGGATAACTAATAAATGCAGGCTTTGGTATGATGGAATGCGCATTTTGTGCGGTACTATAGAAGCAAATGCAAAGTATACAAGCGGTAATAAACAATCTTTTCATGACTATTGGAATAATTGGATGGGTATAAAAATATCAAAATGATTGGCTATTTGGTAAATTGCAGGGCAGTATTTACCACCGTTCACCATATTGTTATGCTGAAAGCAGATTTAAGAAAGCACTATATTAATAAAAGAAATGAATTGCATGGAGCAGATCGATTGAAATTAGACGATCTCTTATTGATTCAATTTCAACAAATCAATTTTGAAGGAATTCAAACTGTGCTTAGCTATTGGCCGTTGGCTAATAAGTCTGAACCAAATACTCATTTGTTCAATGGCTATTTGAGACATATGATACCGCAGCTACAATTGGCCTATCCAGTTGTTCAAGATGAATCCAACATGCAAGCCATCTTGGTGAATGAAGATACAGTGTACAAAACCAATCAATGGGGTATCACAGAGCCCATATCTGGGGAAACAATCAAATTAAAAAATATCCATCTAGTGATGGTTCCATTATTGGTTTTTGATGAAGCAGGTTACAGAGTTGGATTTGGTAAAGGGTATTACGATCGATTTTTGGCTAAAAAAGAAGAACATACAGCTCTAATTGGGTTTTCTTACTTTGATCCAATACCCTTAATCAGTGACACCCATGAATT
>Ga0209812_10000941_pt1 | contig 22628 bp, 18 predicted proteins | sample JI71714BDNA_FD_187502 | JGI IMG/M metagenome (GOLD analysis project Ga0209812, IMG submission 187502) | Wastewater effluent complex algal communities from Wisconsin, to seasonally profile nutrient transformation and Carbon sequestration -... | ecosystem: Engineered > WWTP > Effluent > Algae...
CGGGCAAATACGTTAAAGGAAAATATACCCTAACAGGAGGAAGTGTTGGTTTATTTGAGGGTAAAAAAATTGGTCGTGCTAAGAACTTAGAAAAATTAGCAGAAGAAATTCAAGACCAAGAATCGGTGGTTAGTTTATTAAAAGCAGATATTCAAGCCAAGCACAATGAAGTCATCACTTTTAGTGATCAACTAAAAGAGCATGCTATCAGAGCAACCGAACAAGAAATTAATCAGTTGACCAATCAAGTTTTTGCGGCTAAAAATAAAATTGAAAACCTACAGGCAGCCCAGCAAAACGGAGAACAGCGCTTGGCTGATATTGAAGGTCGTTTGCAAGATGAGCAAGACGCTATTGCCGAAACAAGAGAAGTATTGATTGAATTAAATGTTCAATTACAAGATACGGCTGAGCAAATGCGCAATCTAGAGCAAGATTACCAAGAATCGGAGCAAGCGTATCATTTTGCTTCGGGTCAGTTTAATGAAACCAATTTACAGTTGACACGTCAGCAAAGTAAATTGACAACCATTAAGCAAGAATTATTATTCAAAGAGAATCAATTGAACGATTTGCACGAGCAAATCAAGACCAATACGGCTCAATTAGCAGAGGCAGAACAAGCAATTGTAGACGGAGTAGCTTCTTTACAAGAAGTAGAGCAATTATTGCTCGAATTAATGCGCAATAAAGAAGCAGAAGAAATCAAGTTGAATGAAGCGGATCAGGCTTACTATAACTATAGAAACGCTTTGCAGGAAAAAGAGAGTGCGCTTAGGATGAAAGTGAAGAGCAAAGAAATGATTGATCATTTGGTGAACGAGCTAAAAGACAAACTCAATGAACTCAAATTGCAATTGGCTGGAATGAAGGAGCGCTTGCATGTTGAGTTTAAGATTGAGTTAGACGAAATCCTTGATCAACCTAGAACTTCTGATACTCCATTAGAAGAATTGCAAGCTGCTTCAGATAGAATGCGCAAACGAATGGACAATATGGGCGAAGTAAACCCTACCGCTATTGAAGCGTATACGGAAATGAAGAAGCGCTACGACTTTATTTTGGAACAGAAGAACGACTTGGTTACTGCTAAAGAAAGCTTGTTGCAAACCATTTTAGAAGTAGAAGAAACAGCCAATCAGTTGTTCCTTGAAACCTTTAATAAGGTAAGAGAGAATTTCCAAAAAGTGTTTAAAGCCTTGTTTACCGAAGAAGATACTGCAGATATGTTGATGGTTAACCCAGATAATTTAGCAGATACCGGCATTGAGATTGTGGCAAAGCCGAAGGGTAAGCGCCCTAGCTCTATCACTCAATTAAGTGGAGGAGAAAAAACCTTGACTGCCACCGCCTTGCTGTTTGCTATTTACCTCATTAAGCCAGCACCATTCTGTATTTTGGATGAAGTAGACGCTCCATTAGATGATGCCAACGTAGGTAAGTTCACGCAGATGATTAAAAAGTTCAGTGACAATTCTCAGTTCATTATTGTAACCCACAATAAGCAAACCATGGGAGCCGTAGACGTAATTTACGGTGTAACCATGCAGGAACCTGGGGTAAGTAAGCTGGTCCCAGTAGATTTCAGGAGTTTGAACTAAAACTATAAAGATTACCTTTGCGCCTCCATTTTAATATTGGGGGCGCTTTTATTATATATATGAAGTACGAGAAAGAAATCAACAGAAGAAAAACATTTGCCATCATCTCTCACCCGGATGCCGGTAAAACTACCTTAACCGAGAAGTTATTGTTATTTGGTGGTGCCATACAAGTGGCAGGGGCAGTAAAGAGCAATAAAATTAAAAAAGGAGCTACTTCCGATTTTATGGAAATTGAACGTCAGAGAGGTATCTCGGTGGCTACTTCTGTAATGACTTTTGAATACCAGAATATTCTCATCAACTTATTGGATACGCCCGGCCACAAAGACTTTGCTGAAGATACGTACCGTACCCTTACTGCTGTAGACAGCGTTATCTTGGTCATTGACAGCGTAAACGGGGTAGAGGCACAAACCAGAAGATTGATGGAAGTCTGTCGTATGCGCGACACACCCGTAATCGTGTTCATTAATAAAATGGACCGTGATGGAAAGAACCGATTTGATTTGTTGGAAGAAATAGAGAAAGAATTAGGAATATACTTACACCCAATGACTTGGCCGATTAATAGTGGTAAAGAATTCAAAGGGGTATACAATTTAGATAATAAGAGCTTACGCTTATTTACTGCTAGTACTAAGGCAGAGGAAGAAGACGTGATTGCCATTACCGATTTAGCTGATCCAGTATTAGATGCCAAAGTAGGGGTTAGAGATGCCAATCAGTTAAGAGAAGATGTGGAATTGATTGATGGGGTTTATGGAGACTTAAACCCTGCAGATTATTTAAGTGGATCCATTGCACCGGTATTTTTTGGATCGGCGGTAAATAATTTTGGGGTGAATGAAATGCTCGACACTTTTATTAGAATTGCACCCGTTCCTCGTTCTCGAGAAACAACTACCCGTACCATTGAAGTAGGCGAAGAAAAATTCAGTGGATTTATTTTTAAGATTCACGCGAACCTAGACCCTAAACATAGAGACCGTATTGCATTTATGCGGGTATGCAGTGGCAAGTTCGAGCGCAACAAATATTATCACCATGTTCGCTTAGACAAAGACATGCGCTTTAGTAATCCTTACAGTTTTATGGCTCGCTCTAAAGAAGTGGTAGAGGACGCGTATGCGGGGGATGTGGTAGGTTTATTTGACACCGGTAATTTTAAGATTGGTGATACCATGACCGAAGGAGAGAACTACTATTTCAGTGGTATCCCTACTTTCTCTCCAGAAATATTTAAAGAATTGGTGAATAAAGATCCAATGAAAACCAAGCAGCTCGAAAAAGGAATTAGTCAGCTTACTGATGAAGGGGTTGCTCAATTATTTACCCAACACGGGGGTAATAAAAAAATCATTGGTTGTGTGGGTGAATTGCAATTTGAAGTAATTCAATACCGTCTTTTACAGGAATATGGAGCAGCTTGTGAATTCAGAACCCTGCCTTTTTATAAAGCCTGTTGGTTAACCAGCAAAGACCCTAAAAAGCTAGAAGACTTTTTGCGTTTCAAGCAACAAAATGCTGCGGAAGACAAAGATGGTCAGCCGGTATATTTAGCACAAAGTGAATGGTTCTTGAATACAGAAATTACCAATAACCCAGACATCACTTTCCACTTTACGAGTGAAGTGCATAAGTAATTCTTACCTTTAAAGGTATGAACAAATTACTCGGTTTTATTGATCTGCATAACGGGGAAGAAGAAAAAGCCAAAGTACTAGACAATGTAGTACGCAATACCAGCTTCAGGGGGGCCAACCTTTGGATATTGGCTTGTGCTATTGTAGTGGCTTCTGTTGGTTTGAATGTAAATTCTACCGCAGTTATCATTGGTGCTATGCTGATCTCTCCATTGATGGGACCCATTGTGGGTGCGGGTTTTGCCTTGGGTACCTATGATTTTGTTTTATTAAAAAAGTCGGGTAAGAATTTATTGATTGCTACAGTGGTCAGTTTATTGGTGTCTACTTTGTATTTTTTCATCAGCCCATTTAAAGATGCACAAAGTGAATTATTAGCCAGAACTGCTCCTAATATTTATGATGTATTAATTGCATTTTTTGGTGGATTGGTTGGGGTAATTGCCATCACTCGAGCAGAAAAGGGGAACCCTATTCCAGGTGTAGCAATTGCTACAGCATTGATGCCGCCTTTATGTACTGCTGGCTATGGGTTGGCAATGGGCAATTATGCTTATTTTTTGGGTGCTTTGTTTTTGTATACCATCAATTGTTTCTTCATCGGGATCGCCACTTTTGTGATTGTGAAATACCTCAAGTATCCTTTGGTGAATCACGTAAATAAAATTAAACAGAAGCAAATTAGAATTGCCATTAGCACTTTGATTGTATTGCTGCTGGTTCCGAGTGTTTACTTTGCTTATGAAATGATTCGGGAGAAAAAATTCAGGGCAAGGGTAGATGAATTTATTAAATCAGAATTTACCGACAAAGGACAAATGGTGGTTCATAAAAAAGTGGCTGTGTTTCCGGCTAGTAAAATAGAGTTGGCTTTTTTGTCAAAACAGTTTAGCGATCAAGAGATTGCTGGTTTGCAGAATAAGTTGACCCAATATCAATTGCCGAAAACTCGGTTAGTTATTTTACAAGATTCCATTATTGCCAACCCTTCTAGTAGCAATGAAGTTGGGTATATGCTTTCGGTTCAAAAAGAATTAGAAAAAAGGTCACTCAATCAAGAAATGGTTTTTAAAGAAATGGCGATTTTATTTCCTGAAATTCTACCTATTTCTTTAGGCAATCATGAATACTATTTGGGTACAGATAGTAGTAGACAAGTGACGGTATTATTGTATCAAAATAGATTGAATTTGGATAGTGCCAATGCTGCAAAGCTTCAGGGATGGTTGCAACAAAAATTGCAAAAAGAGTATGTTGATTTAATTCGCAAGTAAATGATAGGGTATGAAAAAATGGATGATTCTTTTTTGCAGTTACTTCCTAATTACAGGTATAGCGGTTGCTCAACCTCAAATGCGTTATACGGTTAATATGCCACAAGCCGCAAAGGGGAAGTTTCATATAACCCTTGATGCTGCTGGGTTTAACAAAGATTCCATAGTGCTAAAAATGCCCAACTGGATGCCTGGTTATTATCAGTTAATGAACTATGCCAATACCGTAGATTCTTTTGTTGCCCATAGTCCCAATGGAACTGCATTAAAAGTAAATAAAATCAATAGCAATACTTGGGTAGTGTTGAACAAAAAGAACAGTCCTTTTCGTGTGACCTATCAAATTCAAACCAAGCGAAAATTTGTTGCCAATAGTTTTATTGATAGTGCCCATGCCTATATTGTTCCAGCTAATAATTTCTTTTATGTAGCGGGCATGTTGCAACAGCCGGTACAAGTAACCGTCAACAGTGCTGATCAACCCAGGTTTAAAAAAATTGCTACTGGATTAGAAAAAGTAAAAGGGAAAACCAATGCATTTACTGCACCCAATTTTGATATCTTATATGATTGTCCCATTTTGATAGGTGATTTAAAAGCGCTTCCTACATTTACTGTTCGTGGTGTGCCGCATCGTTTTATTGGATATAATATGGGCAGTTTTGATGATCAATTATTCATGAACACTTTACAAAAAGCCATAGAGCAAGGGGTAAATATTATTGATCATATTCCCTTTAAGGAATATACTTTTATTGGGATTGGGCCGGGTAGGGGTGGCATTGAACATTTAAACAATACCACCGTCAGTTTTAGTGGCAATGAATTAAAAACGCCAGCTGACATTAATCGCATCATGAATTTTTTGAGCCATGAATATTTTCATCATTACAATGTAAAGAGGATTAGGCCTGTTGAGTTGGGGCCTTTTGATTATGATAAAGGGAGTAAGACCACTCAGTTATGGATCAGTGAAGGACTTTCGGTTTACTTTGAATATTTAATGGTGAAGCGGGCTAAAATTGTAGATAGAGAAACCTTCTTAAGTAATCTCGCCAACAATATTACGGCACACGAAAACAATCCTGGTAAAGCCCACCAAAGTTTATTACAAGCCAGTTACAACACATGGTCCGATGGGCCTTTCGGTACCAGTGGCCTAGATAAAAACAAAGCCATTTCTTATTATGATAAAGGTCCTGTGGTAGGTATGTTATTAGACCTTGCCATTCGCAACGCATCAAACAACCAATTCAGTTTAGATCATGTGATGCGGTTGATGTACCAAGAATACTATCAGCGATTACAAAGGGGTTTTACCGATGCAGAATTTCAAGCTGCTTGCGAGCAAATGGCCGGTCAATCTTTGGCGAACGAGTTTGAATTTATTTCTACTACCAAGCAGTTAGACTACCAAAAATACCTGGGTTATGCTGGCTTAACCCTTACCAGTACTGAAATAGAGAAAGGGGGGCAGAAAAAACTGCAATATAAAATCAGCCCATTGCCTTCATTTACTGCTGATCAATTGGCCATGTTGAATAGTTGGTTGGGGGATTAAAATCTCCGTGAAAACACGGTTGCATATCTTTTTTCGAAACCTTATTTTGGTTCTTTAATGTAGGTGTATGCGAAATAGATACTCATTGATTTCTTGTTTTCTGTTGCTATGTCTAGTTGGTAGCTTGGGGGCTTGTACCCGTATTCCATTACAAAGCATCACATTGTCTGAGCGAATTCAGGAAGAAGGAGCCAGAATGCATCAGTTAAATATTTTATTGATCCATCAACTATTTGCAGCAAAAAAAGCAAGGGTGAACGATTTTATTAAAAACGAATATACTCCCAGCATCATTAATAAAATGACCAGTGATTTGGAGGAGGAGATGGATGCAAAATTGGAGCTTCCTCAAATGATGGCTGCTGCGCTTCCTTTAATTAACGAGCGCCAGTATACCATGCAAATGGCATTGGATTCTGCAAAAACCAAAGTAATAGAACAACTCAATACCGATTTTGCTAAATACCAATTGGCCAATAACGAAATGAAACGGTTGTTAGAATCTGCGGTTAAATTAAACGAGGAAAAAAAGCAATTACTCAATCAGTCCAATTGGTTTAAGAAAAAAGGAATTGATTATGACCAATTGGCTGAATTATTAGATCGGTTTGTTTCTTCTTCTGGAAATATAGGTGGGCTGGTTGTTAATTTAAACAAAGATCTAAATAAAGTATTGAACCAATAATTGTAGTTATGAATAACCAATGGCAAAAAAAAGCGAAGCAGGCCCAAAAAGAAACGGATGCTCAATTAGCGAATCAGATCAATCAATTGACCCATATTGATGCCAAGGAATTACAAGCTTTATTAGATGAAAATTCTATGAATACAGCCGATTTTAATGCACTGATTAAGCTTATAAAAGACCAAACCAAGAGCAATAACGATAAAATCAAAGCCCTTTCAAATATTCAAAATGGATTAGAGCTATTGATTGGCTTGGCGGGTAAATTGATTTAGTCCATTAGCTGTTCCCCTCAAAATCCTTAATTTTGCCCTCTCATGAAGGCAAAAACACTCAAAAAAGACAAGGTTAATATCATCACACTAGGTTGTAGCAAAAATTTAGTAGACTCAGAAGTATTGAGTGGTCAATTGGCTGCCAATGATATTGATGTGGTGCATGAGAATGCCAAGCTAGATCATAATATTGTGGTTGTGAATACCTGTGGTTTCATAGACAAAGCCAAAGAGGAAAGCATTAATACCATTCTAGACCAGGTAGAATTGAAGCGCAGAGGTAAGTTAGATAAAGTATATGTGACTGGTTGTTTAAGTGAACGTTACCGCGGAGATTTAGAAGCAGAAATGCCCGAAGTAGATGCTTGGTTTGGTACGTTGGAATTGCCCTTGATTTTAAAACAATTTGAAGCTGATTATAAGGCAGAACTATTGGGTGAGCGTATGTTGAGTACTCCCAAACACTATGCGTATTTGAAAATTGCGGAAGGTTGTAATAGAACCTGTTCTTTTTGTGCCATTCCTTTAATGCGTGGCAAACATATTAGCAGATCAATAGAAGACCTGGTTAGGGAAGCCGAGTCCTTGGTTCAAAAGGGGGTGAAGGAAATCATGCTGATTGCCCAAGAGTTGACCTATTATGGTTTAGACTTGTATAAAGAGCGTGCATTGCCCAAACTATTGGATGCGTTGGCCGATGTAAAAGGAATAGAGTGGATCAGATTGCATTATACTTACCCAAGTAAGTTTCCACTCGAAATTTTAGAAGTCATGCAGCGCAGAGACAATATTTGTAAATATTTAGACATGCCTTTACAACATGCGAGTAATAGCATGCTAAAAGCCATGCGTAGAAATATTACTCGTGAAGAAATGTCTGAACTGATTCACCAAATAAAAGCTGCAGTACCTGGTATCTGTTTAAGAACCACATTGATTGCTGGTTTCCCTGGAGAAACCGAAGAAGATGTGGAAGAATTGAAAGCATTTTTGCAAGAACATCGCTTTGATCGAGTTGGAATTTTTAGTTATAGTCACGAGGAAAATACCAGTGCATACGATTTAGTAGACAATGTTCCAGCCGATGTAAAAGCAGCCCGAGCTCAGGAAATCATGGAAGTGCAACAAGAAATTTCTTACGAGAAAAACCAAGAAAAAGTAGGGAAGATTTTTAAAGTATTGATAGATAAAAAAGAAGCAGGTCGTTATTTGGGCAGAACAGAATTTGACAGTGTTGAAGTAGACAATGAAGTAGTCATTCACAGCACTAAAAAACTACCTATTGGTGAATTTGTACAGGTGAAAATTACCAAGGCCTACGATTACGACTTAGAAGGAGAAGTGGTTGCCTAAACAATGAATTGTTTGCTTACAATTTAAAACCAAAAGTAAGCATGATGCTGCCCCTGCTTCCAGTTTGCTCAGCAAAAGTATTGGGCTTATCATTCAATCGATAAGCAAATACAGCGTCCTTGTTCATGATATGCGAATAGGATAAGTCTATAAACATTCCCTTGTTTCTATATCCCAATCCTCCAGAACCAATGACCCTGCTGGCTTGCAATGCCTCATCTTGGTAAGGGCTTCCATAATATGCAGCACCCAACCTAAACATAATGGTATTGAATTTTAGTTCTCCTCCAATTCTTGCATTGATATTTCCTTTGTAATTATCTATGATGGCTTCATTTAACGCAGAATAATAATTACGGAATCCTGCATCAGATGCGTTTTCTCCGGCTACTGCAAATCTTGCTCCCTTATAATGCACATATTCAATATCTGCACTAATAAACCCTTTTTGTAAACGAGTGTCGTTGATTTCTCTGAACACATAACTAAAGCTACCAATTGCCCTCCAGGGGGTGGTAATATTGTACTTGCTGGTACCCGCTCTACCACTGTTTAAATTGTCACTGCTCTCAGATCTTTGTCCTGCATATGTTTCTGTATTGGCAACAAGCGAAGAACGAATACGATCGGTCATGGTGATAAACTGCGGGCTATGAAATGCAAATCCAATTCTTACAAATGGGGTAGGCTTGTAGATGGTTCCTAATTTTACACCAATACCCGCACCCTGTGAAGAGTAGCTTTCTTTGTATTCAAAGAAACTAAACTGATTGGTTGGATCATTGGTTGCATCCCTTTCACTGTAAACCAGTTCGCGGTTGTATTTAACAATCGGAATATTGAAGTTACCTCCTACGTATAATTTGTCGGCCATATTACCTGCAAATCCAATGGCTATTTCATTGTATCCACCAGTTGTTCTTGCATTGTATGACTGGTTCACACCGGTTGAAATGGGGACCAAGCTTTGATATCCTGCTACAGCACCACCAACTCCACTTAATGTGTCTACTAAAAATGTTCTAAATGCAAGAGAGGATCCAAAAATATAATTACTTAATGCAGCATTGGTATCTGCTCTATCACGGGTTAGTTCTTCTAAATATTTTTCGGTGAAAGAACTGAAATTATTTCGACCACTAAAACTTACTTGGTTATTATAATTCGCCAATTGATTTACAGAAATAGCAACTGCAGAACTGGTCCATTTGCTGTATCCCGATTTATTTGATCCTGCTAAAACAATACCAGTGGTACCATAACCAAAACCAGATTTACTACTGGAAGAATCAGTTCCCCTATAGTTGAATTTATTATTATTTAGTAAAAATCCCGGTGACAATACCAATTCCCTAGTCTTATATAAACCAATACCAGCAGGGTTTACGTGGTTTGCAGTAATGTCTCCACCTAAAGAGCCCATCACTCCACCAACCGCCATATTTCTTGCTGTACCATTTTGGGTAAACCAAGCAAGTCTTAAAGCTTCTTCTGGAGATTGTGCTGTTGCTGATTGGGCAAAAATTGCCAGTCCGCTTATTAGTAAGCCGAAATATTTTTTCATAAAATGGGTTAATTAGTTTCTGCCACCACGTCCTGTGCTGGCACTAGATCCAGTACTTTTAAAGCCACCACTCGCACCACCAGCACTGCTACTAGTAGTAGGTATGCTGCTGCTTGAGCTGTTGCCAAAAGTTCTAATTGAGCGATCATAACTACTTCCAGTTCCACCAGATGTAGTAGGGCCCGAGAATACTCTTTTAACTAAGTTGCTAAAATTATTGCTTCCTCCATTGGTACCTGGTGCATACCAATTACCATTTCTTGGATCATTGTTGTTATTATACATTCTATTGCGCAGAGCACTCAAGTTAGATCCAGAAGTATAAGTAGGTAAACTTGCTTTTGGATTTGCATAAGTAATGACTGAAAACATTGGATTTCCCCATCCAATTGGATTTCCGAATACGCCTCCATTCCATCCACCTCCATAAAAATTGTTCCATCCATAAATGCCAGGTCTGAATCCTAGACCAATACCCCATGGATTAAAATTAAATTGATAAGGATCTAAAATCCAGGGATTAAAAGTATTAAAGTGATTGAATGTATAAGGTGAGAAATCATAGCGCATATCATTCCAATAACTAAAATTGTCGATGGTGCTCCAACGATCTCTATTCCCAACTCTCATGCGCAAGTATCGATCATCCATAGTGCTTACGTATTCTTGGTAACGCTCGTCGTTATTTTTATTGTTGGCAGCCGCATAGGTTTCTCTTTCTTCTCCTGGTGAAAAATATACATCATCTGGAGTTTGTCCCATTTGATAAGCAGTACTACATCCACTAAGAATGGTTGCAGCAACGAAAGCACTTAGTAATAACTTTTTCATGATTTTCCTTTTTAGGTTGATCAACTTGGTTGAGTGAAGTTACATACATTTGCGATTGGTAACCTCTATCAATATAGTGGCAAATTACATGCCAACTAACAAATGTTAGTGTTGAACAGGTTAAAAAAAACAAAAATATTTTATGGGCAAGGAAATAACATCTAGGGCGCAAGACTACTCACAATGGTATAACGATTTAATTATCAAGGGTAATTTGGCTGATTATTCAGCGGTAAGGGGATGTATGGTTATTAAACCTTATGGTTTTGCCCTATGGGAAAATATGCGAGATGTTTTAGACAAAATGTTTAAAGACACTGGTCACCAGAATGCTTATTTCCCCCTTTTTGTACCGAAAAGCTTATTTGAAGCCGAAGAAAAAAATGCAGAAGGTTTTGCAAAAGAATGTGCAGTGGTTACCCATTATCGATTAAAAACAGATCCCAATAATAAAGGAAAATTAATTGTTGATCCAGAAGCAAAATTAGAAGAAGAGTTGGTGGTTCGCCCAACTAGTGAAGCAATCATTTGGAATACGTATAAAGGTTGGATTCAAAGTTACCGTGATTTGCCTTTATTGATTAATCAATGGGCGAATGTGGTAAGATGGGAGATGAGAACCAGGTTGTTTTTAAGAACTGCAGAATTTTTGTGGCAAGAAGGTCACACTGCACATGCTACTGCTGAAGAAGCCATTGAAGAAACCAAACGCATGTTAGATGTGTATGCAGACTTTGCAGAAAATTGGATGGCATTACCCGTTATTAAAGGAGTGAAATCTCCTAATGAACGCTTTGCCGGTGCAGAAGACACTTATTGTATAGAAGCTTTAATGCAAGATGGTAAAGCTTTGCAAGCAGGTACATCGCATTTCTTAGGTCAAAATTTTGCCAAAGCTTTTGATGTAAAATTCAGTGATAAGCAAAATAAGCTAGACTATGTATGGGCAACAAGTTGGGGAGTGAGTACTCGTTTAATTGGGGGATTAGTAATGGCTCATAGCGATGACGACGGACTGATTTTACCACCCCGAATTGCACCAGTTCAGGTAGTGATTGTTCCTATTTACAAAGGAGAGGAGCAGAAAGCACAAATAGATGAAGTGGTTCATCAAATGAAAAAGGAAATGATCAGTTTAGGTATTTCTGTGAAATACGATGATTCTGATAACAGCAGGCCGGGATGGAAATTTGCGGAATACGAATTAAAAGGTGTTCCAGTTAGAATTGCAGTAGGTGCAAGAGATTTAGAAAACAAAGTGGTTGAAGTTGCTAGAAGAGATACCAAAGAAAAGCAAACGGTGCCTTTAGATGGAATAGCTGCATTTGTTCATTCTTTATTAGACAATATTCAATTGTCTATGTACAATAAAGCAAAAGCATTTCAACAAGAAAATATTAGAACCGCCGATACTTGGGATGAGTTTGTTGAAATTTTAGACACGAAAGCGGGTTTTGTTTCGGCGCATTGGGATGGAACAGCAGAAACAGAGGACAAAATTAAAGAGCTTACAAAAGCCACCATTCGTTGCATTCCTTTAGACAATCCTCAAGAGGAAGGGCTTTGTATTTTATCTGGAAAAAAATCGACCCAACGAGTGCTATTTGCCAGAGCTTATTGATATATTTATTAAATGGAATATAATAAATATAGTCTTGTTTTCAAAGGCAGTGGATTTGAGTATTTCAAAATTCAATTGGTGAATATTATACTCACTACCATTACCCTTGGATTATATTATCCTTGGGCAAAAGCAAGGACACTGCATTTCTTTTATGGGAATACCCATTTTAATGGTCAACCCTTTGTGTTTACTGGTACAGGAGAACAAATGTTTAAAGGGTTTATTAAAGCTTTTTTGATATTGTTATGTCTATATGGACTAGTGATTTACTTGTCATTGAATGAACAAGAATTGGTTGCTACTGCACTATTATATATTATCCTTTTGTTCATCATTCCCTTGGCTATTCATGGCTCTTATCGTTACCGATTCGCCAAGACCATTTGGAGTGGAATACGTTTTGGATACATGGGTGATAAATGGGAACTACTCATGCTTTGCATTAAGGGAACTTTTTTAACCATTGTTACCTTTGGAATTTATGGCGCTTGGTTTATCATGAATTTGCGTAGATACTTATTGTGTAATATTAAAATAGGAGATGCCCGATTCTCTTATAAAGGCGTGGGTGGTGAATACTTCTGGCTCAATGTAAAAGGATATTTGCTGAGTATTTTTACTTTCGGAATTTATTTCTTTTGGTGGCAGAAAGATTTGTTTGCCTACTTTGTTAATAACTTAAGACTTACAAAAGGCGATCAAACCATGTTGTTGAAATCCAAAGCCACTGGTGGAGATTTTTTAGCAATGATCATGGTAAACCTGATACTTTTTGTTTTTACTTTAGGCTTGGCTACTCCATGGATTGTGGTAAGGACTACGCGCTTTTTGCTAGAAAATATAGTCCTGGATGGTACAATCACATTTGATGAATTAAGGCAAACCCAAGAAAATTTTGATGATGCAACCGGAGAAGATATAGCCGACTTTTTAGACTTTGGTTTTATAATATAATGGACAATATTCAACAGGTCAATTTTTTTGATGGATTACAAGCTGGTTCTAAATCTGCATTGATGTATTTTAATGCAGAAGGAATCTCTATTCAGTTGGGTGTTTATTGGGATAAAGAAGCAACTGTTTTGTTTTTTCCTTATCAACAATGCCAACTTCAACAAACAGGGGATCAACTATTTGTATTTTTAAATAAGAATGCCACTAATTATATTTCTTTTAGTGCAAATGAAAGTTTTGCAGTGGACTTGAAACAAAAGTTTAATCAGAAAGACCAATCATTTGCAGGATCACTTTTAAGAATGAATGTATTTTCATTGGGTATAATGGTAGTCATTTTATTAGCGGGTGTGTATTGGGGTATTTCATCCATTGTGCCTTGGGCAGGATTAAAGTTGATTAAACCAACTACCGAAACCGAACTGGGAGAAAAAATGTACCAGTCGATGATGCAAGGTGAAACCATTGATAAGGAGAGAACAAAATTGTTGCAAGAATTTGCCCGATCAATGCAACTAAGCAACAATTACCCTATTAAATTGACTGTTGTAAAAAATAAGGAAGTAAATGCCTATGCTATTCCAGGCGGAAATATTGTGGTTTATTCTGGAATAATCAAAGCAATGAAGTCGCCAGACGAATTAGCTGCTTTATTAGGGCATGAAACGGCCCATATTAATGAGAGACATAGTTTACGATCTATATTAAGAAGTGCTGCAACAGGTCTCATTGTTTCTGTTGTGTTGAATGATATTTCGGGTGTGTTTTCTATTGTTGTAGAGAATGCAGAGGGGTTAAGAACTATGCACTTTTCTAGAGGTATTGAAAAAAATGCAGATGAAGAGGGGATGAAAATATTGGTTAAAAACAATATTCATCCATTAGCAATGAAAAAATTAATGCAACGTCTAAAAGAGAATAGTCCTGAAATACCAGAAGTACTTTCCTTTATGCAATCTCATCCTGCTACGGATGAAAGAATAAAACACGCTACCGAATTTGCTGTTCCTTATAAAAACAGTTCCTTTGCACCCAATCCAGTCTTGGATTCAATTTGGACTGCGTTAAAATAAAATGAAGCAAAAAGAAATACACCCTGCATTACAGCCCTATTTAGAAGGAAAGACAATTCTCATCAATAAACCACTTACATGGACTTCGTTTGATGTAGTAAGAAAAATTAGAAATATCACAAGAATTGTAAAAGTAGGTCATGCTGGCACATTAGATCCGTTGGCTTCTGGTTTGCTGATTGTTTGCACGGGGAAATTTACTAAGAAGATTAATGAGTATATGGGTATGGAGAAAGAGTACACGGGTACTTTTACTTTGGGTGCTATTACTCCAACCTATGATTTAGAATCTGAGCCAACTCAGTTTTGTTCAATAGACCATTTAACAGCCGAACAAATTGTTGCAGCAACGGATGAATTTAAAGGGTTGATTATGCAGGTTCCACCTATTCATTCTGCTATTAAACAGGAGGGTAAACCCGTTTATTTAGCTGCAAGAAAAGGCGTAGATGTGGTGCTAGAGCCAAGACCTGTTACGATCTATTCATTCGATATAGAAAAAATTGAATTACCCATTGTTCATTTTAAAGTGGTTTGTTCTACTGGCACTTATATCAGAAGCCTTGCCAACGATTTTGGAAAATCGCTGGGGGTGGGCGGGTATATGAGTAGTTTAAGAAGAACCCGAATTGGTCATTTTAAAGTAGATGATGCCCTTTCTATGGAGGCATTTGAAAAGGGAATAGATGAACTTAAATCATTAGAAGGGTAATCCTATTCCTAGTTGCAAGGCAAAGTTGGGTACTTTAATTCCATTGGGTCTAATATCGTTCCAAGTAAAATCTCGTATGCTCATCCAACCATTATTCGCCGCCCTTAATGGATCTTTTAGTTTGTAAGCAAAATCGAGTCTGATTAAAAAATAGGACATGTCGAATCTTAGTCCAGTACCAATCCCTATGGCCATATCCCTAGTAAAACTATTTAAAGAAAAACGGGTGTCCGAATCGGTGGAAGCTGCTCTTTTAATATTCCATACGTTACCAATATCTGCATACAATGCAGAGCCAATTTTGAAGCTGCCGATTGTGGCTAATTGAAAACGATATTCAACATTGAACTCTAACTGCATGTCTCCGAAACGATCTCGAAATGCATTTGAAGCCGTATCTGTTTCACTTTGATTGGAACTACCTAGCCCTAATTGTCTCAATCTCCATGCTCGCATACTGTTGGGTCCTCCTGCAGAAAATTGTTTGTAGAAAGGTAGGGTAGGACCAATAATGGTATCTCCCCCGTAATTGTATCCAATTCCTGCAAAAGCCCTGTAAGCCAATTCAGATTTTGCAAACTTTACCGATTGTTTATACTCCGTCTCTACTTTAAGATACCTATAAATATTTCCTTGTAAGCCTGGAATAAAACCAAATAATCCTCCCGCTTCTTCTACCGCTAATCGATAAAATTTATTTTTATTAGGATTTTTACTTCCGTTTGTTGTTCTTACAAATGAGAGGCTCTGGCTTACAATGCTTCCTTCGTTAAAAGAAGCTTTTAAAAATGGGTTTTTAATAATCAGTTGATCGAGTGAGTCAAGCTTATCAATTGAATATAATTCTACATTAATAGGCTTGTACAAAAAGGAGTTATTTCCTTTTTTCCATTCGTAACCAAAGCTGGTAGTTAAATTGCGTACTCTATAAAAATTTCTTCTATCTACATAGCCCCCATTTACTGACCACAGTGTTCTTCTATTGTCAATTTTGTCTAAACCTTTCCATCTTTTGAATGGTTGAATGATTCCAGGAAAAATATAAGTGTGTCCTATATTAATTAGAAATGTTTGTAATAATTGGTCGGCTTCATTGCTGCTACTCAAAATGTTCAATTCCACACCCGTTCTAAAAGTAGCAATAGATTGAATGGCATTTTTCCAAACATTTCTATTGTTGTAAGATAAATTGGTAGTAATACCTAAGAGGTTGGTCACCCCAATATCTGCAATATTTCGGCTGGCTTCTAAGTCTACTGTAAAGCTCTGTTTTACTGCTGGTGTCATGAAAAAATACATATCCAATGTATCTCTATTTCTTATTTCTGGCCTGATATCAATATTTTGCCAAGCAGATAATTGTCCTAATGCATTGGCTGTTTTAAAATACTTTTCTTCATTGTAAACATCCCCTTTTTTAAAATAAGTGTCTTCTTTTAGTGGCCTAAAACTGAATAAGCCTTTTTTGTAGCGCATAAAAGTTGATTCACTTTTCTTTTCAAAAAAAGATTTATCGGTTATTAAACTATCAGGAACATCCGTGATTTTTGTTTCAGGGTAATAATACAAATTACCAATATGGTATTTAAGAATTCTGGAACTGTCTTCTACTTCTCTTTGTCTGATGGCAATGTCCCAATTGGGATTTTCTTTTTTGGCTTTTGCCACTTCCGACAATAACTTGGCTTGTTCAAATGGATCAATAGTTAATGCAAAAAGTTTGGTATTGTTAGAATCTACATAAGCATATACATCTTCTCTAGTGATTTTATAATATCCATTTTTTCTATATAGACCTACCATTCTATCTAACTCATTGCTAATGACTTGTTTTGAATAGGGATTACTCTTTTTTAAATAACTTTTTCCAGCTTCTGCTACAGCTATTTGTTGTAGGGTTGAATCGTTCATTTCATAAGAAACCTGATCAATGGTAATATTCTTACCCGCATCAATATCCATAAATACACTGGCCCTTATTTGGTCTTTTACCGTATCAATGGTATAGTTATTGGTTAAGACAGAATAGTAATATCCTTGCGCATTTAAGTACGAGTTCATGAAGAGTGCAGACCGATCAATATTGGTACTATCAAAAACAGCTGGATTTTTTATTTTATAAAATAGGCCAAACTGTTGTTGTTTAGGAACTTTCAAACTATCGTCCCAATAATTTTGCAAATCTGATAATAAACGTTTTTTCTCATCTTTGGTAAAATTACCATGAAGGGTAATTTGGTTATTGTAGACAAAAGGAGTGTTCTTGGGATAGTTTCTTACCCAGGTTCTCTTTTGTTCAGAACAGGAAGACAGTATCATCAATACTATTAACAACCTGAAAAAACCAATAAAACTCCTTTTTACCATAAAATGCATACACAATGTTAAGCAAGATTGAGGCCAAATATATTCAAAGTTTATACCACAAAAAACAAAGGGATGAGCTAAGCTTGTTTATTGTTGAAGGACTAAAGGGAGTAGACGAACTATTGAATAGCTCTTTTGTGGTGCAAAAAATATTTGCAGTAAATGATTGGGAACATCCATTAATGGGGAAAGCGCAACTAACAAGGGTTTCCGAAGAAGAGTTGCAAAAAATTAGTGGATTGCAAACTGCCAATAAAGTGTTGGCAATTGCAGAACAGCAAAATTTCATTGCCCAAAAGCCACAGAATGGGAGAATAACATTGGCTTTGGATGGAATTCAAGATCCAGGAAATATGGGAACCCTTATTCGGATTGCAGATTGGTTTGGTATTCATACCATCTTAGCTTCCGAAGATTCTGTTGAAGCCTACAATCCCAAAGTGATTCAAAGCACCATGGGCAGTTTTATTCGTGTAAAAGTGGGATATGGAAATTTAGCCAATCTGTTGACTGATGTTGGAATTCCCATTTTTGGGGCATTATTGGAAGGAGATTCAGTGTACAATCAGGCAACAATTCAAGAGGGGGTTTTATTGATTGGGAACGAGTCTAAAGGAATACATAAAGAATTGCTACCATTTATTAGCTCGCCTGTTCATATTCCTAGAATTGGAGGAGCAGAATCTTTGAATGCTGCTGTTGCGGCAGGCATATTACTTTCTCATCTCATTAAAAAATAATTGAATTACCTAAATTGAATCGCTTTGATTGGATTTACTTTTTTAACCAGTAAAGCGGGTATCAACATAACGGTAAATGATACCAAAAAAGTGGTTAAACAAACGGCAATGATTTGCCACCAAATTATTTGGACTGGTGCTGTTTTTACATAGTAAGCAGTTTCGTCTAAGCTTATAAAACCGGTATATTGTTGTATAAGTACCAACCCCATTCCTATAATGAAACCGCCTAAAATTCCCCTTAATGCAATAACAGCTGCATAGTAAAGAAATATTTGAATAATGCTATTGTCTTTTGCCCCTAATGCTTTAAAAACACCAATCATTCTGGTTCTTTCTAAAATTAAAATAAGCAAGCAGGAAATCATATTAATAATGGCTACTACTGCCATAATGATGAAGATGACATTTCTATTCATATTTTGAATATCAAGCCAATCAAAAATATTGGGGTAAATAGAAGCCACTGTTCTGCTCATCCATTCAGTTGGAAGCTTAGACATGAGTTGTTCATTCACCGTGTCTTTATTGAACTGTTGGTCAATAAAAATTTCATATCCACCAATTTGTTCGGTGGTCCAGTTATTTATTCTTGCAATTAATTTTAAATCTGCCAATAAAAAAACTTTATCATACTCTTCAATTCCTGTTTTGTACAAACCTACAACCCTCAATTTTCTATAGCTCGTGTTTGTTTCATTGGTTCCTACGAAATATACGGTAACAGTATCATTTAATTGGATATTCAACAGGCTTGCAATTTGTTCAGAAACCAATATTTCTCTGCTGTAACTGCTATCTGAAAAATGAATCCATTTTCCGCGGGTGATAAATGGTTGTATCCTGCTGCTGTCATAGTTGGCTTCAATCCCCTTTAATAATACTCCTTCAATATTTTTATCAAATTCTAAAACCGCCGACTTTGTAGCAAATGCTTGAATCTTGGATACTCCTTTTTGCGATTGTATCAATTTTTCTACGGGCCGATCTCTGTTGATGGAAACTTCTTCGGCCATCATAGATTTATCGGGCTCAAAATGTTGAACTCTTATATGCCCCCAAAAACTATATATTTTATCTGCCACCGTTTGTTGAAACCCATTTACAAAACAAAGGGTAATAATCATAGCCGCTATGCCAACAGTGGTTGCACCCACTGAAAGCCGAATAATAAATCTTGAAAAAGACTGCTGTTTACTAAAAGCGAGTCTTTTGGCTATGAAAAGAGAAAAATTCAAACGGTACGGTTTTTGACTATACCAAAGCTACTAATAATACAATAGTTTCAGTAAGTTTATCCTTTATGAAATACATCCTGCTGCTTTGCTGCTTACTTTATACCATCAATGGATTTAGCCAACTAAAACCAGACCATGTTTTTTTGCCTTCCATCCGAACCGTTAAATTATTCCCACAAAACAATCAATTGGCGCTACCTATAATTGGATTGAATTCTGCAGATCAGTTGGAATTGCATTTTGATGATTTGGGCGCATATCCTAAAAATTATTTTTATACTTTTCAATTATGCAATGCAGATTGGTCCGAAGCCCAGTGGAGTCCATTTGATTTTATAAGAGGCTTTCAGCAAAACAGAATTAGTCAGTACCGAATTTCTTCTATTGCTCAAGTTCAATACGTACATTATCAAGCCATGTTGCCCGATCGTTCTGCTGTTCCAACAAGAAGCGGCAACTATATTCTCAAAGTTTTTCAAGATGCGGATACGTCCAAGCTTTTATTTACCAAACGATTTTATGTAGTAGATAATAAAGTGGGAATTGCGGCTCAAATTCAGCAGCCATATAATTCGCAGTTGATTCAAACCCACCAGAAAATTCAATTGGGGGTGAACACTTTGCCCCTGAATTCGATCAATCCCCAACAAATCCAAACCGTTATTTTGCAAAATGGAAGATGGGATAATGCTGCTCAAAAACTTCAGCCTAGTTTTATTAGGGGCAATATGTTAGAATACAATGCAGAACAGGATTGCATATTTCCCGCTGGTAAAGAATACAGATGGGTAGATTTAAGGAGTTTGCGCTTTGAAAGTGATCGGGTTGATAAAATTTTAAGAGTGAATATTCCTGTATTGGTTTATGTGAAACCAGATGCGATTAGAACTGGGTTGCGTTATTTATGGTATAGAGATTTAAATGGGTTTAGTGAAATTGCTACAACTGAGTCAATTAATCCATGGTGGCAATCTGATTATGCTGAAGTAGAATTTACCTTAGCTCCAGAAAACAGGCAACCTATAGCGGGTAAACAGGTTTATTTGGTGGGGGAATTAACGGGTAATCAAATAACGGATTCTTCTTTGATGGAATTTGACGAACGTAAGGGCATTTATTACAAGCGCTTAACCCTGAAACAAGGATATTATAGTTATACTTATGCCACAAAGGATCAAAATAATATGGGGCTTCCTGCTAATACTGCATTGACCGAAGGCAATTATTGGGAAACCGAGAACAGTTATACTATTTTGGTATATTATAGGCCATTTGGCGGTAGGCACGATGAATTAGTAGGATTGAGACAAATCAGTAGTTTGCAGCCTAATTCGAGACTTTAACAATTAACTTTAGGGAGGGGAGCATATTAACCGTATCTTTGCACCCTTATTAATATACAATTTTTACAATGGACACACAAATTCAAGGAACTGTAAAGTTCTTTAACGAAGAAAAAGGTTTTGGTTTTATTAAGCATGATGATTCCAACAAAGAAACTTTTGTACATGCGAACGGTCTTATTGACCAAATTGAAGCTAACGATAAAGTTATCTTTGACGTACAAGAAGGAAGAAAAGGTTTGAATGCAGTAAATGTAAAACGTTTAAGCTAGTCTTAAATTACATACCTTACCTAAGGCCATCAGCTACTAGTTGATGGCCTTATTTTTTATTTGAAGTATATTTGTCCTCTAATTTTTGAATATGTCCAATTTAATGAGCCAGTTGGCGGAAACCACTGCATTTATACAAAGTAAAGTAAATTCAAAAGCCGAGATAGGCATCATTTTAGGCAGTGGTTTGGGTAACTTATCGAGTGAAATTAAAGTTGAAGTAAGTATACCTTATAGCGAAATCCCTTATTTCCCAGTTAGTACAGTAGAAGGTCATGGTGGAAGTTTAATTCTAGGTGAGTTAAGCGGAAAAAAAGTTTGGGTAATGAGTGGTCGTTTCCATTTTTATGAAGGCTATACGCCACAACAAGTAACTTATCCAGTAAGAGCCATGCATTTACTGGGTGTTAAAACCTTGTTGTTGTCTAACGCAGCCGGTGGTGTTAATCCAGCGTTTAACGTTGGCGATTTAATGGTGATTACAGACCATATCAGTTTATTTGTAGTAAATCCATTGTTGGGTAAGAATGAAGAAGCCTTGGGTACTCGTTTCCCTGATATGAGTGAGCCATACAGTAAAGAATTGGTTGCTAAAGCTATGATGATTGCAAATAGCAATGGAATCCAACTAAAGCAAGGCGTTTACACGGGTGTAACAGGTCCTACATTTGAAACAAGGGCCGAATACAAGATGATTCACGCTTTGGGTGGTGATGCAGTAGGAATGAGTACGGTTCAAGAAAATATAGTTGCAGTGCATTGTGGCATGAAGGTATTTGCCACAAGTGTAATTACCGACTTAGGTATTAGAGAGGAAGAAAATATTATAACCCATGAGGAAGTACTGCAGGCAGCAAAAGATGCAGAGCCAAAGTTGACTTTGCTATTTAAAGAGTTGATCAAGGGATTGTAAAAAAAATTGGATGCATCCTTCAAAAAATAAAATTTATTTCATTGTTGCGCTGCTGGTTTGCATGGGAGCTGGTCATAGCTGGGCTCAATCATTTAGACCAGGTCAAATGGGCTCTTTTTCCGGTGGCAACACCATGCAACAATCTAGAACTGGAAAGAATGATTCTTTACAGAAAAGGGATCAATTTGCAGATTCTATCACCCTTTTTTATCGTTTTTATGATTCTACTCGCAATCGAGTATTGGATTCCTCCATCAATGATTTTACTGCTCGGTTTCCGATGCCTTTCCAAAACTATCATTTAGGAAATTTTGGTACAGCAGCTCAATCGATGCGCTTTCACCCTATAATGAAAGCGGGATTTGATGCAGGATTTCATCAGTACGATATGTACAAGTTCACTTTAGAAAATACTCGATTTTATCAAACTACTCGACCGTATACCGAGTTGGGATATTTGTTGGGTGCTAAAGCCGAACAGCTAATAGACTTAAAGCATACCCAAAATAGAAAAAGCAATTTCAATTTTGGTTTCGAATATCGGTTCAGTAATTCTCCCGGTAGTTTAAAGAACCAAAATGCCAGCCATAATAACTTTAGGT
>Ga0209812_10000942_pt1 | contig 22627 bp, 15 predicted proteins | sample JI71714BDNA_FD_187502 | JGI IMG/M metagenome (GOLD analysis project Ga0209812, IMG submission 187502) | Wastewater effluent complex algal communities from Wisconsin, to seasonally profile nutrient transformation and Carbon sequestration -... | ecosystem: Engineered > WWTP > Effluent > Algae...
CCCCGACCCATGGACGCAAGCCCCAACGGCCCGGCCGCGCCACCGGCCATCCGCATCGACGGGCTGACCCTTGCGCCCGGCGGCGTGCCGCTGTTCCGCGACTTCACGCTGACCGTCGCGCGCGGCGAGCACGTCGCGCTGGTCGGGCCCTCGGGGGTGGGCAAGAGCAGCCTGCTGAAGCTCTTGCTCGGCCAGCTCGAGGCCGATGCCGGCAGCGTCGCGGTCGACGGCATCTGCGCCGGCATCTGGCAGGACTACCGACTGGTCGGCAGCCGCAGCGCGCTGGCCAATGTGCTGGACGGCGCGCGCGGCGCGCACGGTTGGTTCCCGCCGGCGGACGTCCGCGAGCGCGCCCGCGCCCTGCTGGCCGAGCTGGGGCTGGCCGCCCGCGTCCACACCCGCGTCGATGCACTGAGCGGCGGCGAACAGCAGCGCGTCGCCATCGCCCGCGCGCTGCTGCGCGAGCCAGCGATCCTGCTGGCCGACGAGCCCACCGCCGCGCTGGACGCCGAGTCGGCCGAGGCGCTGATGGCGCTGATCGACCGGCTGCGCCGCGAGCGCGGCCTCACCGTGCTGTCGGTGCTGCACGACCGCGCGCTGGCCGAAGCCCATGCCGACCGGCTGGTCGAGCTGAAGCCGCGGGCTTCGGCCGACTCGGGCGCCGCCAGCCACGCGGCCAACCGCTCGCGCGACGCGTCGACCGATCCCACCCGCAACGGCTTTGCGACCGCAGCCGCCACCGCCCGCGATCCGGGGCCGTGGGGCCTGATCGGCAGCGCGCTCGCCACCGCCGGCGTCGCCATGCTCTGCGCCTATGCGGTGCACGCGCTGAAACTGACCCTGCCCGAAAGCGGCGTGTTCGCCCAGCTCGCCCGCTTCACCGGCGCGCTGGTGCCGAGCGGCGCGCAGCTGGCCGGTATCCCGTGGGCCAGTCTGAGCAGCGCCATCGTCGACACGCTGCTGATGGCATGGCTGGCCACTGTGCTCGCGGTCGTCCCCAGCCTGCCACTGTCCGCGCTCGCCGCCCGCAACCTCGCGCCGATCTGGCTGCGCACCCCGATCCGCGCGCTGTTGAACGGCTTCCGCGCCGTGCCCTCGATCCTGTGGGCGCTGCTCGCCGTCGGCGCGCTGGGCCTCGGCGCGCTGGCCGGCGTCGTCGCACTGGCGCTGTACTCGGTCGGTTATCTGACCAAGTTCTACTACGAGACCTTCGAAGCCAGCGACCCGCGCATCCCCGAAGCGCTGGCGGCCCTTGGCGTCGGCCGCCTCGGCCGCTTCCTCGCCGCCGAACTGCCCGCCGCCCGCCTCGGACTCTTGTCCAGCAGCGTCTTCATGCTCGAATACAACTTCCGCACCGCCACCGTGCTCGGCATCGTCGGCGCCGGCGGCATCGGCTACGAGCTGAAACTCGCGGTCGACTGGGGCAACTGGCACGTGGTCGGCGTGATCCTGGTGATCCTGATGCTGGCCGTGGTGCTGTTCGATACCTTGGCGGCGCGGCTGCGGCGCTTGTGGGCCTGAGGGCAGCTCATCGGGCAACCACCGCATATCGCCCGTAGCCCTGCAGGGCGGCCTTGCCAGCATGGACCCAAGAGTCCTTGATCCAAAGAAGCCCGGCCGGTCGATGTGACGGCTGACTCGCTCGTGGACACCAAATTCAGAGCGGCAGAACATAAAGTCCGGTTCCGGGAGTGACCTCCATTCACCACCCTTCGCCTCCATTGCCGATCGTTGGCCCTGAGGTTGTCGGTTACGCGCCTCTCCTGATGGACTCGCTATGGTGCCGATCGGTACATGTCGGGCTTGGTGATTTCCATCACCCGTGAGGGATTGGCCAACTCGCCGAAATCGAATTGTTTGTACAGGCCATGCGCATCCTTGGTGATGAGCATGAAGCGTCGAAGTCCTTGCAGGTCTTCGTGCGCCTTGATGACTTGCAGGAGCCACTTGGACAAGCCCTTCCCCCGATGTGACTCCAGAACGAACACATCAGCGAGATAGGCAAACGTTGCTTTGTCGGTGATCACTCGGGCGAAACCGACTTGCTCGGCCCGGCAGTACAATCCGAAGCAAAGGGAGTTGCGTATTGCACGTTCAACGATCGAGCGCGGAATGCCAGGCGACCAGTAGCTTTTCGCGAGAAAAGCATGAATGATCGCTAGATCAAGCAACTCGGGTTCCGTCGAAATCTCGTACTCATCGAAACGGGTGTCGGCTGACATATCGATAGCTCCAAACCGGCGTGTCGAGGCCCGAATCTGGCACAAAGTCCATGAACCCCATGTTCGCCACGGAACCCAGACCGGCCTAGCAGTTCGCGTAGTCGTGCAGGCGCGGTGCTGGAACGCGTTTGTCCCTGCCTCCTGCCTCCGATCGAAGGCCTGAACTTGACTTGGCGTCTAGACCGCGCACGCAAGATACATATGCCTTTTCATCCAAAGGAAAAATCTTCCGCTCTGGCAGGCCTCCTCGGAAGAGCGCTTTCCGAATGTCAACAGGCAGTCTGGTGCAGTCGATCTCGCGCTCGCGAGGCCCCGCGCCGCGATTGCGCAGCCTGCTGTAGCCAGCGCCGAACTCCGCTACCTTGACCACCCGACTGCTGCCCGTGGTCTAGAGGACAGAGCCCCGATGCTTCCCGACGACTGGACCCGCCCGCAGCCACTGGAAAGCGCCCGCGCCCTGGCGCCGGAGCTGTATTGCCTGCCCGAGATGCGCGCGATCGATCAGGCAGCGGTGTTCCGGCGGGCCTGGCATCTGGTGGCCCACGTGAATCAGCTGGCCGGGCCCGGGGACCACCGCGTGGTCGAGACCGCGCTAGCTCCGCTGATCGTGCTGCGTGACTCGGCTGGGCAGTTGCGGGCGTTTCACAACGTCTGCCGGCATCGGGCCGGGCCGCTGGCGCTGTGCGATGGCCAAGGCGCGAAGGCACTGCGCTGTCGCTATCACGGCTGGACCTACACGCTGGAGGGCCAGTTGCGCAGCGCGCCGGAGATGAATCCGCTGGCCGATCACGGGCTGGCGGACACCCGCCTGCACGAATGCCGGCTGGCGGTCTGGCACGGGCTGATCTTCGTGGCCGAGGCCGAAGCGCCGGACTTCGCCGACTACAGCCGCGGCTGGGAGGCGCCGCTGCGCAGCCTTTCGCCGGCGGATTACCACTTCCATCACGCGGCGCATTACGACATCGACTGCCACTGGAAGGTGTATTGCGACAATTATCTGGAGGGTTATCACGTCCCGCATATTCATCCGGGCTTGAACAGCCTGCTGGATTACCGGCAGTACGTCACCGAATGCGGGGACTGGTATTCCTATCAGTACAGCCCGCTGGACGGCGACGCCGGTCTGTATGGCGACGGCGATGCGCTGTATTACTTCCTGTATCCTAATGCGATGTTGAACCTGCTGCCTGGCCGCCTGCAGGTCAACCGGGTGATTCCATTGGGACTGGAGCGCTGCCGGGTGTATTTCGAGTATTACTACCCGGCCGACGATTCCGAGGCCGCGCGGGCGCGGCGCGAGGCCGACCACGCCTTCGCCCATCAGGTGCAGGTCGAGGACATCGACATCTGCGTGCAGGTGCAGCGCGGCCTGAGTTCCGGCAGTTACCAGCCGGGCCGATTGAATCCGCTGCGCGAGAACGCGCTGCACCACTTCCACGAGTTGCTGCGACGGGCATACCGGGAGCACGGCGCAGCGTCTCGGCCCAGTTGAGCGGCAGATGGAATACTGCCGGCGATCAGCAAGGCAGCTTCGCGGTCGCCGGGTCGACCGCAAGGTGGGTGCACATCGCTGCCTTGAAGCTCGGATAGAGGAAGCGATTGCCGGCAGCGCTCACATGATCGCCGTCAAAAAAGCGCGGCACACCATCCACGATCGCGCGACAGCTCGTCTCGTCGCACAGCACCGGCAGCGGGTCCCAGGCGCTGACATGCGGTAACTCGGCGATCAGCGACTGAATGATTGCAACCACCGGCTGACGATACACCTCCATTTCTGCTCGCGGCACCTCCAGCCCGGCCTGACAGACATCGTTGTCCCGCGTGAACCAGTCGGCGCAGCGCATCGGCGGAGCGCCGAAAACCGGCTTCGGCATTTCAAAAATCACCTTCACCCCTTTTTCGCCGAAGGCGGACAACCACTCCAGGGCTTCCATGCGGGCACGTTCACGAGCCTCGTTCGGGGCTTGCATGATCTGCAGCTGCACGGCCTTGTCAAAGCGCACCCATTGATCGGAGAGGCGCAGCACCCGCAGCGAAGGTGCAAACACGATATCGCCGGGCTTTGCCAATTGCAGTGCATCGGCCTGCCAGAGGGGTGGCTGGGTGCCACACACCGGCGGGCGACCCTCGCCAGTCGGGGCAAACAGATCCAGATACGGGCAGCCGGGAACCTGATAGACATGGACCTTCACGCCCAATTCGGCGGCCAGCTGATCGAACAGCATCAGATACGCCCAGGCGTGAGAATCCCCCAGCACGAATAACTGGCGTTCGGATGGCGGCACCTCGACACCCTCCACACGGCAATTGAAGGGCTGATATTCGGTCACCACCGTCTGATCGACGGGTCGGGTTGCCATGCCGACTTCACAGCGCCGGCTGGACTCCAATCCGGTCATTCGATCCATCGCATACCAGTCCTGAGCATTTCGGGTAATTGTCGAAACCGCCAGCGTTGGCCGCGACAGGAACATGGTGTAGGCCCCGTACGCACAGGCGGCAATGATTCCCAGCATCAACAGATTACGCGCCCAGGCCGGTTGCGACGCCCACCGGCGGCTGCGCCGAATCGGCTTCTCCACCAGGCGATACGAGCATTCGGCGAGGATGATCGTGGCCACAATCGCCGCCAGTTGCTTGGCCGGCGACTCGATACCGAAGGTCCAGCGCAGCAGGACGAACACCGGCCAGTGCCACAGGTAAAGTGAATACGAACGCAAGCCAACCGCGACCAGATAACGATGCCCGAGCAGCCTTCGGATCGGATCCGTCGGCACCTCGGGATCGAAACCGATCAACAGGAGTCCGGCAATCACCGGCAGCAGAACGCCGGGCCACGGAAAACTGCTGGCGGACTGACCGATCAGACTGGAACCGAGCAACACCAGGCCGGTCACGGCCGTGAGGCTTTTCCACGCCGGCGTTGCCAACACCGCGGTCCATGCCGGCATCCGCATGCCGGCATGGGTCAGCTGATACAGCAAGGCACCTGCCGCCAGCTCCCAGAACCGACTCATCAGCGAGTAGAACGCGAGGAGCGGCGAATGCGTATGCGACCAGATCATGAAGGCCAGTGATGCCATTGCCAACCCGCCCAGCAATACCATCCAGCGCCTCGCGCTACCAGTCCGGCGTGACTGAACGATCCAGCCGAACAGGATGAAGGGCGCGATCAGATAGAACTGCTCCTCCACACCCAGGGACCAGGTATGGGTAAATGGGTTGTATTCGGCGCGCGGCGAAAAATAGGTCTCCGTATTCTGCGACAGCAGGATATTGCTGAGCCCGAAGAATGCAGCGATTCCGGTGTGATCGGTGAATCCCGACAGCCAGCCCCGCGGCAGGAACATGACGGTCGCCAAGGCAGTGAAAAGCAACATCACGAGCAGTGCCGGCACGATCCGCGTCAACCGCCGCGCATAGAATCCGCCGATGAAGCTGATGAGGTTCGCGTCCGGCAAACGGGCCAGCGATGCGGTCACCACAAAGCCGGAAATCACGAAGAACAGATCCACACCAACGAAACCGCCGGGCAACCATTGCGTATTCAGGTGATAAATGATCACCACGATGACTGCGATCGCGCGAAGTCCGTCAATATGCGGACGATACGCGTCGCTGTGGGAAAGAGCGGGATTCGACATCGACACGGTGGCCTGATCAGGATGGGGGCGAATGGCGTCCTCGAAATCCCGTTCAGGGCCCTCGATGTGGCCAGCGTCTGGCGAATTGCGCCGAGCAGAATCGTGTCAGGCAGGTCACCCGACGCTTTCCGGAGCTTACAAGCCGCTACTGCAGTCGGCCAAGCTGACGCTGCGACCCCTGTCAGGCTCGCCCAATGACCTCAGCACCGCGCGTCATGCCGCGTCCCGATACGGTGGTTGCGCAGCGACCGGCAGCTACATGCCGGGCCGACCGATACCGCAGCGGGTGTGAGCGCTGCGCGCCGGACAACCACCCTGCATGGCGGGTTCTGTACGAACTCTGCGTATCCCCTGTCGAACCCTGACCGGAGATCGACATGCGACCGTTCCTGCGCCGACTTGCCACGCGCCCGTGCAACCCCATCCCCGCCGTGTTGCTGCTGCTCGCCAGCATGCCGGCGAGCGCACTGACGACGCTGTGCGTGGGCACCGGCGCCGAACTGCGGCAAGCCTTCGGAACCGCCAATCTCACCGCCGATGCCGTGGACATCCGCCTGCGCACTGGCACCATTCTGGCGGGCGGAACGCGGTTCGAGGCAGACGTGCGCTCCGGATTCTCGACACAGATCAGCGGTGGCTGGAACACCAACTGCAGTGTGCAAACGCGGGACTCAGCCTTGACGGTGCTGGATGCCCAACAGTTGAGTCCGCTGTTGCTGATCTCGGACTCGTCCGATCCGGTGTCAGGTTCCTTCGGTATCAGCAACCTGACCATGACACGGGGTCAGGGCTGTCTAAACATCGGGCTGGCGTCGGGTACCCGTAGCGTGGTTGCCGACCGGTTGATCATCCGCGGCTGCACCACCACCAGCTCAGGCGGCGGTGCCGACATCCATGTTCGCCCGGGCAGCACCGCGACCGTCATGCTGCGCAACAGCCTGATCGTCGACAACCAGGCCGGCACCAGCGGCGGCGGCGGTGGCGTGGCCGTGGACATCGAGAATGCGGCGTCCAGCGTGCTGCTGACCAACAACACCATCGTCGGCAACCGCGGAAACTCCTCGGGCGCGGTGGGCGGCGTCCTGCGTCAGACGGGCCCGAACGTGGCCGGCACGCTGTTCCTGCGCAACAACGTGATCGTCGGCAACACCTGCATCAACGCGAACTGCGGGACGCCGCCGGTGCCGGCGGACCTGCGACTGACGGTCGGCGACAACGTGCTGAGCAACAACGTCTACCAGGCCTTGAGCGGAACCAGCTTTACCGCCACCGGCTCGATCATCACCGGTCAGCCCGGCTTCGTCAGTGCTACCGACTTCCGACCGCGCTTCGATTCGTTGCTGCGCAACGGCGGCACCAACCTGAGCACGCTGGTGACCGGCAATCAGGACCTGCTGTTCCAGGCCCGGCTGCAGGAGGGCACCGTCGACATCGGCGCCTACGAGTTCGTGGCCCTGCCGACTCAGGCGACGCTGACGGTCAGCGCGGCACCGCCAGCGATCGTGTTCGGCGCGGCCACCACGCTGTCGACCAGCGGGGGCTCCGGCACCGGCACGGTGAGCTACGCGGTCACCGCCGGCGCCGGATTCTGCAGCGTGTCGGGCAGCACGCTGACCGCTACGGGCGTGGGCATCTGCACCGTCACCGCAACCAAGGCCGGTGACGCCAGCTTCGCGCCGGCCACCGCCACCGTGAATGTCACCGTCAGCCGCGCGAACCAGGCACCGCTGACGGTCATCGCCAACCCGGCCAGCATTGCCATTGGCGGCAGCAGCATCCTGTCCACCAGTGGCGGATCCGGCACCGGCGCGATCAGCTATTCCATTACGTTGGGCGCCAATTTCTGCAACCTCAACGGCAATACCGTGACCGGCCAGGGCATGGGCAGTTGCACCATCCGGGCCGCAAAGGCCGGCGATGAGAACTTCAACGCCGCCACCGACACCGTGAACATCCTCGTCGTCGCCGGCAACGACCTGCAGATCGGCAAGTCCGCGCCGGTCAGCCAGGCCCAGCCCGGCAGCACCGTGGTCTACACGCTGATCGTCTCGAACGCCGGCCTGCAGGCCGTCAGCGGCGCCCGCCTGATCGCCAATCCGCCGACCACGCTGCGGGATGTGGTCTGGCAGTGCGTGCAGGCCGGTTCCAGCGCGACCTGCCCGAGCGGTGCCGGTGCTGCCGGCAGCGGTCCGATCTCGGTGCTGGTGAATCTGCCGGCCGGCGCCCACCTGCGTTACGACCTCGGCGCCCGGGTCGACGCGGCAGTGGGCAGCAGCGTGGTCAGCACCGCGAGCGTCGAGCCACCCGCCGGCCAGACCGATCCGATCCCGGCCAACAACAACGCCAGCCACACGATTGCGGTGATCCCGGTCGACTCGATCTTCCGCAGCGGGCTCGAGGGCGGCATGCCGACGCTGGCACCGGCATCCGCTGCGGCGGCCCTGCGCCAGGCACTGCGGGACTGAGTCGGGGACACCGCGCCAATGAACCCCACGCCGAAGTCCCTGCACACCACCGGGCGCTGGTCGCACTGGCGGCAGCTGTTTGCAAGTTGGTCGCGGTCGCCGGGAGGCTCCGGCCGGATCCCTGCCCGATCGGTTCCGCCGTATGCTGCCGAGCCGCGGCAGGGGTGGTGCATGGGAACGGCGACCGAGGATTTCGGCAAGCTGCTGGAGGGTTTTCGCCGGGGCGAGGATCACGCCTCGGCGAGCCTGATCACGCTGATCTATGCGGATCTGCGCCGGCTGGCGCAGGCACAGCTGGGGGCGGGAGGCAGCAGCCGCACGCTGGGCCCCACCGCACTGGTGCACGAATGCTATCTGCGACTCAGCGCATCGGCCTCGCGCAACATCGAATCCCGCCATCACTTCCTCAACCTCGCCAGCCGGGTGATGCGGCAGGTGCTGTGCGACTACGCCCGCGAGCGGCTGGCCGACAAGCGCGGGGGTGGCGCGGCGCACGACACCCTGTCGGCGCTGGATCGCGAGCTGCACGTCGAGGCGCAGGGGCTGATCGAGCTGGACCAGCTACTCGGCCAACTGGAGCAACAGCATCCCCGCTGGGCCCGGGTCTTCGAATGCCGCTACTTCGCCGGACTGACCGAGCAGGAGACCGCCGACGCCATCGGGATCAGCCTGCGGACCGCGCAGCGCGAATGGAACGAGTCGCGCGAATGGCTGGCGGCGCGGGTCCAGGCCTGAGCGCGGCGCGAGCGGATCGTCGCGGCGTCGCATAAGCTGCGGCCTCTGCGGCAGCTTCATGCATCCATGACCGATTCGATACCTGCGGATGGCCGCTGGGCCCGCTTCCGTACCGGCGCTGCGCTGGGTGGCCGCCTGCTGGAGGCGCTGATCAACGAGGGCGGTGCCGGCGCCGTCCTGCCGCCCGGCACCCGGCTCGGTGCCTGGCGGCTCGGCGAACTGCTCGGCGCTGGCGGCATGTCGCGGGTGTATCGCGGTGAGCGCGCCGATGGCCGCTATGAGCAGGAAGTCGCCGTCAAAGTGGTGCGCGGGAATGCGCCGCTGCTGGAGCGCCTGCGCCACGAGCGGCGGCTGGTTGCGGGCCTGAAGCATCCGCACCTCGTCGGCCTGCTCGATGGGGGCGAATCCGATGACGGCGCGCTGTGGTTTGCCATGGAACTGGTCGATGGCGAGCCGATCGATGCGCATCTGCGCGCCAGCCCGCGCGACTGGGCCGGCGTCCTGCGGCTGTACGACGGGGTCTGCGCCGCCGTCGAGTACGCCCATGGTCGCGGCCTGATCCACCGCGATCTGAAGCCCGACAACATTCTGGTCGACGGTCACGGCCGCCCGCGGCTGCTCGATTTCGGCATCGCGCTCACCGACGAAGGCCTCGACCCGGGCGATGCGCTGCTGACCCCGGGTTATGCCAGCCCGGAGCAGTTGAGCGGCGGGCCGATCACCATCGCGTCGGACGTGTTCCAGCTCGGGCTGGTGCTGCGCGTGATGCTGGAAGCCGGCGGTCCGACCGGCGCCGCGGTGGGTGCCATCCCGACCCGCGTGCGTCGCGATCTCGACCAGATGCTGGCGCGTGCCCTGGCCGAGGCACCAGCCGAGCGCTATGCCTCGGTGTCCCTGCTGCGGGAGGATCTGGCCGCCGTGCTGGCGCGTCGGCCGCTGGCCGCCGATCGCGGCAAGACTGGCATCCAGCTGCAGCGCCTGCTGGAGAGAAACCGTCTGGCCGCCAGCGTCGGCGGAATCCTGCTGCTGGCGCTGGCGGTCAGCCTGGCCGTGGCCGGCTGGCGCCTGCAGACCGAGCACAATCTGGCACTGGCGCACGCCGCGCGCGCCCAGGCAGTGTCCGACTTTCTGGTGCGCACGCTCGGCCAGGCCAACCCCTTCGCCGCGCGCCGCAACGATGTGCGCGTGCTGGAGGCGATGGATGAGGCGGCCATCTCGCTGGATGGTGAGCTGACGGTCGCGCCCGACGTCCGGCGGGTGCTGCGCAAGGCGATTGCCGGCGTGTATCTGCAGCTGGACGAGCCGACGCGCTGTCTGGAGGTGCTGAAGACCAGCGACCCGGCGGCACCGGATGCCGTGATCGAGGTGGAGACGGCCATCCTGCGCTCCGGTTGCCATCTGGCCCTCGACCAGCGCGTCGAAGCCCTGGCCGCACTGGACGCCGCCGATGCGGCACTGCGGACCCTGCGCCCCCCGGAGGGCGACGCGCTGCGCGCCTATGCGATGGTCGAGCGGGCGCAGATTCTGGCCCTGAACGCCGGTCTGGCCGAGTCCGACCAGCTCCTGGAGCAGGCGCTCGCACTGGCGGTCGCGACCGGCAGCCGGCTGCAGGAATATCGGGCAAACCGTTTTCTGGGCAGCAACATCCAGGCGGCCGGTGATCACGCGCGGGCGTTGCCGCATCTGCAGCGGGCCCACGAGCTGTCCGTCGAGATCCACGGCGAGAACCATCGCAGCACGCTGACGATCGCCGGCATCCTCGCGATCACGCAGGAACGACTCGGGCAGATCGAAGCCGCCGACGCGACCATTGCCCGGGCGCTGGCCGCGGCCGAGGCGGTGCGCCTGCGTGGCGGCAACCCGGACATCGTGATCGCCCAGCTGCTGGACAGCCACTCGACGATGCTCTGGCAGCAGCAGCGCCTCGACGAATGCCGGACGCAGGCCGGCCGGGCGCTGGCGATCTATCAGCGGGTCGCCGCGCCCGGCAGCTCGCAGGGCTACAACCCGTCCTGGCGGGTGGCAACCTGCGCCTATCAGGCCGGCGCGTTCGACGACGCGGAGCAACATGCGCGACTGGCACTGGAGTTCGCCCGCCGCGGCGCGCCGATCGGCGTCGTCAACGCGCTCAGGATGCTGGCCAGCGTCGCCGCTCGTCGCGGGAATGTGGCGGAAGCCGGGCAGCTGCTGGCCGACGCCGAGGCGGCCTTCGCCAGCACCGAGATCACCAATCCGACCGTCCGGCCAGCGCTGGATCTGGCGCAGGCGCTGACCGCCCACCGTGCAGGCCAGCGCGAGCAGGCCCGCGAGCGACTGGCCCGGGTCGAATCGGTCGTCCAGACGCTGACCCGGCCGGGCAGTTACCCGCAGTGGCTGCGACTGGAGTACGAAGCGGTGAAGGCCCTCGTCGCAGCACCCTGAGGCCCGGTTGCTGGCGGATTTCATCGGTCGGTTCCGTATCCGCAGGCAGAGCCTTCCGCCATCGGTGACCCGCCATGCACCAGAACAGTCGCGATCGACGTCGCCAGCGCCGGACCGCCGCCCTGAAGCCTGCGGCGACCACGGCCGGCAGGTCGATGCGGCCCCGCATCGCCGGCGATCTCGGCGCCTATCTGCACCGCTTTCCCAAGCCGGGTAGCGCGGCGCTGGCCTTCAGTCTGGCCAGCATCGTGCTCGGCAACGGCTACCTGCTGTGGCAGATCTCGCAGGGACACCTCGGCGTCAGCGGCCTGATCCTGGTGATCCTGATCGAGGGCGTGCTGCTGTCGCTGATCGAAGCCGCCCAGCGGGCGTTCGTGCCGCCTGACCATCGTCTCGCTTACGACGGTGAGGCCCGGACTCTCGGGCAGAAAGTGCTGGTCTGGAGCGTTTTCGTGCCCTGTATGGCCGGGGCCTACGGGCTGTGGATCCACATCAACGGCGACACCCCGAGCCTGCTCGCTCACCTGACCACCCTCGATGCCTGGCAGCAGTCCGGTCTGCATGTCGCGATCGGCATCACCCTGCTGTTTGCCGTGGCCGGGCTGGTCGCCGATCACCACCACTACCGACGTGCCGGACCGCCGCTGGTGTCCAGCGTCGCGATGGAGGCGATGATGCGACGAATGACCTTCGTCTACGGCGCGATGGTCTTCGTGATCCCGATGGTCGGCCTCCTGGGCCTGACCATCTGGGGCACCGTCCGGGTGTTCCGCCATCGCAGCGAGCGCTGGAATCTGCTCGGCGGACTGGCAGTGATCGCGGCCTGCTTCGGGATCTTCGCCGGCCTGGCGCAGCTCAGTGACTCCGGTCCCGTGGGCTGGTGCTTCGTCTACCTGCTCGGCAAGGTGATCGTCGAGTCCCTGTTCGCCCTGATGCCGCTGCTGGCCGAAAAGCGCCTCGCGGCGCGGAGCGACAGTGTCGGGAGCCAGCCGGACCCGGCCTGAGGCGCTCGCCGCCCGCTTCGCCGGTACTGCGCAAGCTCCCGCCACCGCGTGGCGGGATCGGCATCGATCTTCCGTATCGGCAGTGAGGCCCGCGAATCCGCAGGCCACGACCGACAGGAAGCCTGCCCGTGAGTGCGCTCGATCATCCGCCGTCCCCGAGTTCCGATGAGGCTGTCGCCGCGGTCGAGGACCGCGATGACCGGAGGGAGCCAGCCTCGCCCGCGGCCGGCCGCGGCGCGGCGCTGATCCTGCTGGAGATCGCCGCCACCGACGTGGCCCGGCATCCGCAGCTGCTGCAGTCGCTGTTCGACGGCACGATCGACGGCCTGCTGGTGCGCGGGCTGTTCGACCCAGCGCTGATGGCGCGGGTGGCCGAACGCATCGACGAAGGCCTGGTCCCGCGGCGGCTGATGGGCGACCAGGCGCATCTGCCCGAGGTGCCGTACACCGTCGGCCAGGCCATTGTCGGCGTGACCGACGAACTCGCCGACTACTACGCTGATGCCGAACTGCAGCAGGCGCGAATCCGCAGCCTGTTCGGCGACGAGGCGGACTTCGACGCGGTGATCGCCGCGGTGCTGTCGTCCCTGAGCGGCGGGCTGCCGGTGCAGATCGCCCACGGTCCCGAGGGACAGGCCTGTCCGACCGCGACGATTCGCGTGCTGCCCGAGGGGGCCGAGATCGGCGCCCACGTCGACAACTCCTTCCTGCACATGCCGCGGGCGCGCCACCTGCATCGGCTGGTCGACACCCGCGGGCAGCTGTCCTACTTCGTGCCGCTGTCAGTGCCGCAGACCGGTGGTGAGCTGCACGTCTACACCCTGCAGTGGGCCGCCGCGAAGCTGTTCATGCCGGATGTCGCGCAGGCCTCGGCGAATGTCTGGCTGGAGGGTTCGGAGGTCTACGAGGTGGTCCGCCAGTTCGACGCCGACGTGTTCGCCCCCGGCGTCGGCGATCTGCTGATCTTCGACGGCGGCCGGCACTTCCATCGGGTCAGCAAGGTGGTCGGACCGGTCCCGCGGCGCACCATCGGCGGCTTCCTCGGCCTGTCCCGATCGCACGAGGCCGTGTATGTCTGGAGCTGAGGCCACGCTGCCGGCCGGCTTCGCGGCCGTACTGCAGGACAGCCACGCCGCGCTGTGTGCGCGGCTGCAGGAACTCGCGCCGGGCCTGAGCACGCTGCTGCTGCCGTGGATCCACACCCGGCCGGCGCGCGGACTGGCGGCGGTCGACTACTACGCGCATCCGCTGGCCTTCCCGGTGGTGCAGTTGCCGTGGTGGCTGGAGCAGGCGCTGAGCGGCCACGTCGACCACGAGGCCCAGCGCGAGCTGCTCGTGTCCTCGATGAGCGGCTACTACCTGATCCGGCTGATCGACGACGTGATGGATCAGTCGCCGCAGGCGAATCCGCGGCTGCTGCCGGCGGTGGGCGTGCTGCACACGCTGTTCCAGTCGGCGTACCTGGGCTTTTTCGAGGGCGGGCATCCGTTCTGGCCACGTTTCCATGAAGCGTGGGCGCGCTGCCAGGAGGCCGCCGTGCTCGACGCCACGGCCCTCGAGATCGACGAGGCGACCTTCGAGCGACTGTCGGCCCGCAAGGTCTCGGCGGGGATCATCCCGATGGAGGCGGTGGCCTGGCGCTGCGGTCGGACCGCCCTGCCGCCGGCCTGGGCCGCGCTGTTCCCGCGGCTCTGCGCCTTCCATCAGCGCTACAACGACCTGTTCGACTGGCAGCGCGACCTCGCCAGCGGCGCGGTGACCGGCTTCCTGTCGCTGGCGGCGCGGCGGCGGCAGACCGGCGAATCGACGCTGGCGTGGGTCGCCCGCGAGGGCTTCGCGCTGGAGAGCCAGCGGCTCGAACAGGGGCTGGACGAACTCGACGCGCTGGCCGTCGACACCGGCAGCGCCGACCTGATCGCCTGGCTGCAGCGCCGCCGGACGCTGCTGGCGCAGGCCGTCGCCGACGCGCGCACCGGCCTCGACGCGGCCGCACGGCTGTGGCGCGCCCTCGGCAGCGCCAGCGCCCCCGTGCCGGCCGCGACGTCCTGATCCCACCGGCCCGCACACCCGAGGAGGACTGCCCAGAGAACAGCGCCATCCGACAGACCCGTCAGACCCGCCTGCAGCTCGCGCCGCGACTGCGGCACCCACCCGCAATCCAGATTCAGAGGACGACACCATGAGTGACAGCACCAACATCAACGAACTGGTCCTGAGTGACAGCGACTTCTGCGACGCGTTGGTCCGCGACCCGGAGACCACCCTGCGCGCCCGCGGCATCGAGCCGACGCCGGAAGTGATCGAGGCCCTCAAGGGGATCGACGGCGACGGCCTGCGCAAGATGGTCTCCGCCTTCGGTCAGCAGCAGGCCGCGTTCTGACCGCGACCGCCCCGCCATCCATTCCATCCCGGAGACCGACATGACTGACCGCACCACCGACATCAACGAACTGGTCCTGAGCGACAGCGACTTCTGCGACGCGCTGGTCCGCGACCCGGAGGCCACCCTGCGCGCCCGCGGCATCGAGCCGACGCCCGAAGTGATCGGCGCCCTGAAGGCGGTCGATGCGGAGGGCCTGCGCAAGATGGTCTCCGCCTTCGGCAAGCAGCAGGCTGCGCTGTAGTCCGACGTGCTCGGCACGGGCCCGATTCTCGTCCGAGCCGAGCACGCGCCCGCCCACCGCCGATCCCCGAACGAGGAGTACGACCATGTTCGGCAAAGCATCGATCACCGACGAGGTGTTGAACGACCCCGAGTTCTGCGACGCGCTGGTGCGCGATCCCGTCGCCACCCTGCGCGCCCGCGGGATCGAGCCGACGCCGGAAGTGATCGAGGCGCTGAAGGCGGTCGATGGCGACGGCCTGCGCAAGCTGGTCTCCGCCTTTGGTCAGCAGTCGGCCGCGTTCTGATCCACCTGCAGGCCGGCGGGGCGGAAGCGCCCGCCGGCCTGCTTGATCGGCACTTCCACGCGCTCAGCGGCGCCGCCCCGGCGCTTCGCGCTCGACCTCCCGCAGGGCCCGATAGACGAAGGACGTGCTGACCAGTCGGCTGTAGTACCAGCTCATCAGCTGGCCACGCGTCGGCAGGTTGTACAGCGGTGCCGCCAGCCAGCCGCCATCCTGTTGCTGGCTGCGGATCATCAGTTCCGCCCACGCCGGATGGCGCAGCCGCCGCGCCGTCTCGACGCTGCCGGTGGCGAGCCAGAGCAAGGCGGCCTCCTGCGCCGAGCCGCGCGCCCGGCTGGCCTGCTGGCGCAGCAGATCCACGCAGGCCTCGACCGCCGCAGCCGTGTCGACCTCGACCGCGTCGCGGGCCAGTGCGTCGGCCAGCTCCAGCACCAGTCCGGCACCCAGCGGCAGGTCGTAATGCCAGAAGGCGCCGGCGCCCGCATCGACGATCTGGCCGCACAGCTGCCGCGCCGAGCGGACCAGCAGATCGCGGTAGCGCGGCGCATCGTGGCGCCGCAGCCCCAGCAGCAATCGGGCCTGCACCGCCGCACAGCGTCGCCCGGCGACGTGGTGGTAGGCGCGTCCGTCGCCGGCATCGACACCCCGGGTCAGGAACACCGGCAAGCCGCCATCCGGCTCGACGTTGGCCATCAGCCAGCCCAGCGGCTCCTCCAGCGCCGCGCGCCAGTGCGCCGGCCGCGGCGTGTGCGCGGTCAGCCCGAGCATCAGCCCCAGCGTGTCGCAGTCCGGCGGCAGGCTGCTGGACTGCTCGAAGTAGTGGAAGCGATTGCTCGCGTAGCGCTCGAACAGCGCGTCGAGCTCGACGGCGCAGTCATCGCCGGCGGCGATGCGGTTGGCCAGAATCAGCCCGATCGGAAAGACCTTGCAGGTGAGGTCCGGCACATTCAGAAAGCCCCAGCGATACACCTCCCAGGCGTCGCGGTAGTCCGGATCGGCGGCGAGCAGGCCTTGCGCCGCACTCAGTACCTGCGTGAGCTGCGGGCGCGCGCTGACCGAGAACTTGACGGTCGCGACGGCGGGCGCCGGTGCGATGCTGCCCGGCCGATGCAGCGTGCGCAGCCGCTCGAAGGGCTCCGCCAGTGGCGCCAGCGCCTGCGCAAGCAGCGGCAGCCCCAGGGCCTCGACCGCCGCGCGCAAGGCATCGAGGCGGGCGAGCTGTTCGGTGGCCAGCTGCTCGGCCGTGCGCGGCAGCAGCGCCGCCAGCAGCGTGTGATCCGGATCCGGCGGTGCGTCGACGGCCGGCGTCAGGCACAGGCCCTGCAGCAGCCGGGCGATCGGCAGGCTGTAGTGACCGCGCGAGACGTCGCGGGTGATCCGGCCCAGTTCGCGGCCCAGCTGGAACAGGCAGGCCGCCTCGTCCAGCAGCGGTTCCAGCGCCGGCCACAGCTCGATCCGCCCGGCCTGTTCCAACGCACAGGCCATCGCGCCCTTCAGCGGCGCCCAGCGGCCACCCAGCTGCGGTAACTCTTCCGCCGTGTACGGCGTGCAGCGGCCGATCCGCTGCTGCCGATGGGTCAACAGGGCCTCGGCGGCCTGATTCCAGGCCGCGAGCGAACGCGCCTGTGCAGCGGGCAGGTCCTTCGACAAACGGGACAGCTGCCATTCGGCGTGGGCGCTCAGCGTGGTGTGCAGCAGCACATGCTCGTAGCCCACCTGCGCCTCGGCTTCCAGCACCAGTTCCAGCGCCAGAATGGCGGCCGCACTCAGCGCGGTCTGATCCAGCAGGCCCAGTTCCAGCCGCTCCCGCGCCGCGTCGTCGGGCAGGCCGAGGTCATGCAACAGTACCAGCGGCAGGTCCATGAAGCGGTACGGCATCTGCACGAACAGGTCGCGCCAGCAGCCGCTGGGCTCGCGGCACGGGTCGAGTTCGAAGCGGAAGGGCTGCGCCAGTTCGCGCATCGAACCCCAGGCCACGTCGAACAGCGCGTCGGCGGTGGCCTCGAAGCGCAGGCGGCGGGCGGCGATGCGCCGGGTCAGGGATTCCAGGCAGGCTGCGGAAGGACTCATGGGATCAACGCCGGTGCGTGGGGACTCGAAGGGTCCGTGGAGGCTGGGGCGCGCCACGGCAGTGCGGTCGGTAACCGTCGACCTCAGCCGCGGCGACGACGGCTGCGCTCGACTTCGCGCAGCGCCCGGTAGGCAAAGGAGCTGCTGACCAGTCGGCTGGCGTACCAGGTCATCAGCTGGCCGCGGGTGGGCAGGCTGTACAGCGGCGCGGCGGCCCAGGCGCCGTCCTGCTGCTGGCTGCGGATCAGTCGTTCCGCACAGGCCGGGTGGCGCAGGTCCGGGTCGCACAGCCCGCTGGCCAGCCACAACAGCGCGGCGTCCTGATCGGAGTGGCGGGCGAGGTTGCTCTGCTGCCGCAGCAAGTCGGCGCAGGTGCGGACCGCGGGGGCCGTATCGAGGCCGACGCCGAGCCGCCCGAGTTCGGCGCACAGCTCCAGCACCAGCAGCGCCCCCAGCGGCAGATCGTAGAACCAGAAAGCACCGGCGCGCGCCGTCGCCACCTCCGCGACCAGCCGTCGCGCGGCGGCTTCGATCAGCGTGTGGAAGCGCACCGCATCGTGGCGCAGCAACCCGTGCAGCAGGCGCGCCTGCACGCCGGCGCAGTGCCGACCGGCAACGTGCATGTAGCGGCGTCCGTCGCCGGCCTCCACGCCGCGGGTCATGAACACCGGCAGGGTGCCGTCCGGCTCGACATTGGCCAGCAGCCAGCCCAGCGGTTCCTCCAGCGCCGCGCGCCAGTGCTCGGGACGCGGCGTATGCGCGGCCAGCCCCAGCATCAGGCCCAGCGTGTCGCAGTCCGGCGGCAGGCTGCTGACCTGTTCGAAGTAGTGGAAGCGATTCTTCGCATAGCGCTCGAACAGCGCGTCCAGCTCGGCACCGCAGTCATCGCCGGCGGCGACGCGGTTGGCCAGGATCAGGCCGATCGGGAAGACCTTGCAGGTCAGGTCCGGCACGTTCAGAAAGCCCCAGCGGTTGACTTCCCACGCTTCCTGGTAGCTCGGGTCTGCCGTCAGAAATCCACGCGCCGCGCTCAGCACCTGCGCCAGCTGCGGCCGGGCGCTGAGCACGAAGTCGGCCGGTCCGGCCGACTTGTCATCGGATTCGACCGCATTGATGCCCGCCTGATGCTCGCGCAACGCCGCGAAGGGCGCGGCCAGCGGCGCCAGCCCGTCGGCGACGGCGTCCAGACCTAGGCTCGCGACGGCCGCACGCAGCGCATCGACGCGAGCCAGGCTCTCGGCGGCCAGCGGCTCCAGCGCACGCGGCAGCAGAAAGGCCAGGGTCAGGTAGTTCGGATCCGGCGGCGCCTCGACAGCCGGCGTCACGCCCAGCCGCTGCAGCAGCCGGGCGATTGGCAGGCTGTAATGGCCGCGCGACACATCGCGGGTGATCCGGCCCAGCTCGCGGCCCAGCTGAAACAGACTGGCCGCCTCGTCCAGCAGCGGTTCCAGCGCCGGCCACAGCGCCATCCGCCCGGCCTGTTCCAGCGCGCAGGCCATTGCGCCCTTCAGCGGCGCCCAGCGGCCGCCCAGCTGCGGCAGGTCCGCCGCCGAGTACGGCGTGCAGCGGCCAATCCGCTGCTGCCGATGGGTCAGGAGCGCGTCGGCGGCCCGGTTCCAGGCAGCGAGCGATCGCGCCCGCGCCGCCGGCAGGTCGCGCGCCAGCGTGGCCAGCTGCCATTCGGCGTGGGCGCTCAGCGTGGTGTGCAGCAGCACATGCTCGTAGCCCACATGGGCCTCGGCTTCCAGCACCAGCTCCAGTGCCAGCACGGCGGCGGCACTCAGCGCGGTCTGATCCAGCAGGCCCAGTTCCAGCCGCTCGCGCACTACATCGTCGGGCAGGCCGAGGTCGTGCAAGAGCAGCAACGGCAGATCCATGAAGCGGTACGGCATCTGCACGAACAGGTCGCGCCAGCAGCCGCTGGGCTCGCGGCACAGGTCGAGTTCGAAGCGGAAGGGCTGCGCCAGCTCGCGCATCGAGCCCCAGGCCGCGTCGAACAGCGCGTCGGCGGTGGACTCGAAGCTCAAGCGGCGGGCAGCGAGGCGCCGGGTCAGCGCGTCGCCGGGAATGGCGTCGGTCATGGTCGGATTCTTGAAGGCGTGGAAGGGCGCGGCGGATCAGCCGGCCGAGCGGCGCAGGCGGCGGATCAGCACGCTGGACATGCGCAGCAGCAGCGCCGGGTTCTCGAAGGCCAGCGGCTTCAGGTCGGCGGCGCGCAGCACCAGACAGCGGGAGTCCTCGCTCGCCCGGATCGAGGCGCTGCGCGATTCGCCGGTCAGGAAGGCCATCTCGCCGACCACCTCGCCCGGCTGCAGGGCGGCGACCCGCCGCACCTCTCCCGCCGCGTCGACCAGCAGCACCTCGAAGGCCCCGCCGGTGATGATGTAGACATCGTCGTTGGCGCTGCCCTGCTGGATGATCGTCGCCCCGGCCGGGACGTGCACATCGCACATCAGGTGGGTCAGCGCGATCATCAGCTCGGCCGGCAAGCTGCGATAGATCTCGGAGGCATCGAGCTGTGTCAGGCGGGCCAGCGTCGCGGTGGCGGCCGGGTCGTCGCCGCTGCCGTCGAGCAGTTGCCAGAGTCGCCGGTCGGTGTCGCAGACGAAGGACAGCGTGCCCGGCGACCCAGCCTCGGCCGCCAGCGAGGCGGGGAACAGCGCGCGCATCGCCGGTGGGGCGGCGACCGCGAGGAAATCCAGCGTGGCCGGATCCTCGTCGTCCTGGCTTTCCAGCAGCCGACGCGCCGGCGTGTTCAGGGCCTGCGCGCCGCTGGCGTGGGCGGCGGTGACCTGATCCAGCAGCATCGCGCGGTAGCGCTTGAAGAAGTAGCGCGACAGCACCGGCGAACGGGTCGCCAGCTGCCGATGCGCCGCATGACAGGCGCGGATGTGCTCGGGTGCGGACGGCAGCCCGGCCTCGATGCGCGGCAACAGCGGCGTCGACAGACCCAGATGCTCGCGGGCCACCTCGTCGACGTAGTGGTGCTCGCGGCTGTCGAGGTGGATCAGCAGCCAGCCGAACTGGAAGTAGATGTAGCGCGCGAGGCCGCTGGAATAGTCCTCGTTGAACTCCTCGATGGTGCCTTGTCGCTGCGCGAAGCTGTCCAGCACCGCGGGCGGCGGCTGCGGCATCTCCTGCAGCACGCGTTCCGGCGACAGCATCAAAAGCCGGTCCATCAGTTCCAGGCTGCGCACCGCGCTGGGCGCCAGCAACCCGGACGCGCCGAGGGCCTCCAGCGGATCGAGGTAGGTGTCGGTGGCGATCCGCGCCGAACCGACCTTGGTGGCCAAGTGGGCCAGCGTGTTGCGCATCATCGCGGCGAGGCGCGCGCGCTGGGCGTGGCTCAGGTGGTGCTGCGCCACCGCCGACGCCAGCTTGTTCGCCACCTGTTCCTCGTACCAGAGATCCTTGCCGAACAGCCCGCGGCGATGTCGCAGCAGATGCCCCATCTCGTGGGCGATCAGGATCGGCAGCAGCAGACGCACCAGCTCGGCCAGCTCGGCATCGTTGCTGCAGTGCAGGATCGAGCGGAACATCGCGGCCTGGAACACGCCGATCGGCGTGCCGGCTTCCGGCAGCGACAGATGGATATGCCCGTCGTTGAGGTCGTAGTAGCAGAGCAGACCCTGTCCGTCGCGCAGCTCGACCTCCGGCCCGATTGGAAGCCCGTAGCCCTGCAGCTCGGCGCGGAAGCGCTCGAAGTAGTCGCGGGCGACGTCGAACAGACCGTGCAGCGGCGAGGCGCTCATGGCGAGTGATCCCCGATGGCCGGTACGGTGCGGGCAGGAACGGGCAGACCCATGACGTGCGATTCCGGAGGGTGATGGCGTCCCGAAAAGACTCGCACAGCCGGATCGGCGGTCGAAGCGCGGGCACGGCGGCCGGCAGCGCCCATACATGCATCCGGCCGCCGGCTGTCCGATGGTGCCGGATCGAGCGATGTGCTGGCGGGTCTGGCCGCGGCGCTCCGTATCCACCCCCGACAGCACCGATTCCGGCGCTCGCGACCCGAGGAAGCCTGCCCATGCACCTGCCGCTCACCCTGTCTGCGTCGCTGACGGACCGCTGCGACGCGCCCGCCGAGGGACTGGACCCGCTGCCATCGCCGATGCCCGCACGGATCGCCGACCCGACGCCGCGGGCAGCGCAACCCGACATCGCCCGCCGCAAGGCCGACCACCTCGACCTCTGCGCGACCGATGCGGTGGCCTTCAAGCGGCAGAGCACGCTGCTGGAGGGCGTGCGGCTGGTGCATCAGTCGCTGCCGGATCTGCGCCTCGATGACATCGACCTGTCGGTCACGCTGCTCGGCAAGCGGCTGCGCGCGCCGATCGTGATCGCGGCGATGACCGGCGGCCACGAGCGCGCAGCCGAGGTGAACCGGACACTGGCGGCGATCGCGCAGGATCGCGGCTACGGCTTCGGGCTCGGCAGCCAGCGAGCGATGCAGCAGCGGCCGGACAGCGCCTGGACCTATCAGGTCCGCGAGGTGGCACCCGACGTGCTGCTGCTCGGCAACCTCGGCGTGGTGCAGGCGCGCGAGCTGGATCCGGCGATCATCGCCAGGATGCTGCGCGAGGTCGGTGCCGATGCGCTCTGCGTGCACATGAATCCGGCGATGGAGCTGGTGCAGCCCGGCGGCGATCGGGACTTCCGCGGCGGCACCGAGACCCTCGCCCGACTGGTGCAGGCGCTGCCGGTGCCGGTGGTCGGCAAGGAAACCGGCAACGGCATCAGCGCGCAGACCGCCTTCAAGCTGGCCGCCGCCGGCGTGCGCACCTGCGACACCAGCGGCGCCGGCGGCACCAGCTGGGTCGGCGTCGAGACGCTGCGCGCCGAAGGCGAACAGCAGCGGCTCGGCGAGCTGCTGTGGGACTGGGGCGTACCGACTGCGGCCAGCGTGCACAACGTGGTCCACGCCGGCATGACCGCGATCGCCACCGGCGGCCTGCGCGACGGTTACGACGCGGCTCGCGCGATCGCGCTCGGCGCCTCGGCGGCGGGCTTCGCCCGGCAGGTCTACATGGCCTGTACGCAGGGCGGCCGCGCCGGTGCCGAGGCCTTTCTGACCCGCGTCGAGACCCAGCTGCGCACCCTGATGCTGCTGGTCGGCGCGAAGGACATCCGCGCGCTGCAACAGGCACCGCGCCTGATCA
>Ga0209812_10000943_pt1 | contig 22620 bp, 17 predicted proteins | sample JI71714BDNA_FD_187502 | JGI IMG/M metagenome (GOLD analysis project Ga0209812, IMG submission 187502) | Wastewater effluent complex algal communities from Wisconsin, to seasonally profile nutrient transformation and Carbon sequestration -... | ecosystem: Engineered > WWTP > Effluent > Algae...
AAATCTGCGAAGACGGCGCACCGCTGGCGGACATGGCGCGCACCACTTCGTCGAGCTGCGCCTGCAACTGCGGCACGCGATCGGTGAAGGTCTTGGCGTTACCGGCCAGGGCCACCACCGCCGCTTCGGACGAGATGATCTGGTCGGCGTTCTTGCCCATCGGCACCCACGTGGTGGTGACGGTGTTGATCGGACCGGACACGTCGGGCGCGCTGCCGAAGCGGTCGTTGAGCAACTTCACGTCGCTTTCGATCTGCGCCTTGGTCTCGCGGAAGGCTTTGAACGCGGCGGCATCGCCGTTGACCGCTTCGCGGCCGAGGTTCGACAGCTTCTGCGAATTCACCTGCAAACTGGATGCTGCGGTGTTCGCACCCCCGAAACGGGCGGTCTTCCATAACGCGTAGCCCGTATTGGCCGCGAATACGAGCAGCGACAGCGCCAGAACCCACAGCCATAGGTTGGTGCTCTGGCTGCGCCCCTTGCCGGCAACGGTGTCCATCACAGTGCTCATGTCTCGCCTCGATCTACGTTGTTCTGATGTTCGGTGAAAGGAAGGGTGCGTCGGGGTGCGTAAGGAAGCCTTACGTGGCCGCGTGTCGGAATTCGGGCGTGCGGACCAGCAAGTCGAAGCGGAACACGCCCCACAACTCGTCGGCGACGCGATAGGCGCGGTCGATGAAACCGCCGTAGCGTCCCTCGCCGAGGGATTCGGGATCGGCCTGCTGCTCGTCCTGGAACGAACGCTGGCCGTACAACTCATCGATGGTCACCGCCACGTCGCCGCCGGGCTGACGCAGCACCATCACTTTTTGATGCCCCTCTTGCAGCACCGAGCGGGTGCCTTCGAGGAATTGTTTGAGGTCGGCCACCGGCAGCAAGTTGCCGCGGACGTTGGCCACGCCCAGCATCCAAGGCTGCGCGCCCGGGACCGGGGTGATCTGCGGGACGGTCAGGATTTCGGCCACCGCCTCGTAATCCGACACCAGCTTGCGGTGGCCGATGCGATAACCGACGCCGCGCCACAGGCCTGCGGCTTGGAGCTGTTCCGGCAGACCGGCCACGTGGGCCAGACTGCGACGTTCGTATTCGGCGAGCGCCTCGAAAGCGTCGAACGCGACGGCATTGTCTTCGATCATGCGGCGTTCCCCAGCAATTGGTCGATGCGAGCGATCAGTGCGGCCTCGTTCGGCGGCTTAACGATGTAGTCCTTGGCGCCCTGGCGCATGCCCCAGGAGCGGTCGGTATCCATCCCCTTGGTGCTGACGATCAGGACCGGGATTCGGCTGGTCGCGGCGTCGCGCGAGAGCGCGCGGGTCGCCTGGAAGCCGTTCATGCCCGGCAGCACGACGTCCATCAACACGACATCCGGCCGCTCGCGGCGGCAGACCTCGATCCCCTCCTCGGCGCTGCCGGAGGTCAAGACCGTATGCCCGTGACGTTCGAGCAAACGGGTCAAGACCGCCGTGTCCGTCGGAGAATCTTCGATCAACAGAATGCGGGCCATGGCTCCCCTGCCCCTCCCGATCAGGCGTTGACGTGCTTGCGGATCGCGTCGATCAACTCTTCGCGCGTGAACGGTTTGGTGAGGTATTGCTCGGACCCGACGATGCGGCCCCGCGCCTTATCGAACAAACCGTCCTTGGAGGAGAGCATGATCACCGGAGTGTGCTTGAACACCTGATTGTTCTTAATCAGGGCGCACGTTTGATACCCATCCAGCCGCGGCATCATGATGTCGACGAAGATGATCTGAGGCCGCTGATCGGCGATCTTGGCGAGCGCCTCGAAACCGTCGGTCGCCGTCACCACCTCGGCCCCTTCTCGCTTGAGCAGGGTTTCCGCGGTTCGGCGAATGGTCTTCGAATCGTCGATCACCATCACCCGCAGGCCTTGCAGACTGCCGGCTGGATTCTCGTCTTGGGTCATCGTGTCTCCCCGTATGTAGCACGCTCTCGGCACGCTCGCGGCCAAGGGCGAACAGCGCGTTCGCCGCTAAAAGGTATCTATATCCCAGCCCACCGACGCACTGTCAAGTTTTCGTTAGCGATTCTATGGACTGGCTCACGTTGGCAAGTGTAACCGCCTTTGCCGACACGCTTCGTTAGGGCGAGTTAACGAATTCTTTCGCGCGAGCGCAGTGACGCAGCGCGGCCAGAATCGACGCAACACGGCGTATCGGCGGCGCGCATCGGAACCGAACGACGGCCTGCTAACATCGCCGCTGGCTTTTCGAAGGGTAACGGGATGGATCGTCGGACGGTGCGCGATGTGGTCGTGGTCATGGACCCGATCGCGTCGATCAAGATCGCGAAAGACTCGACCTTCGCGATGCTGCTGGAAGCGCAGCGCCGGGGGCATCGCCTGCATTACGCGACGCCCGGCGGGCTGGGCCTGCGCGACGGTCGTCCGATCGCGCGCACCGCGCCGCTGAGCGTTCGCGACGATTACAAAGGCTGGTTCGAGTTAGGCGCGGCGGCCGAGCGGCCGTTCGGCCCGGGCGACTTGGTGCTGATGCGCAAGGACCCGCCGGTCGACGCCGATTACCTCCACGACACCCATATCCTGAGCTTCGCCCAACGCGCCGGGGCTCAGATCGTCAACGATCCGCAGGGCTTGCGCGACCAGAACGAGAAGCTGACCGCCCTGGAATTCCCGCAGTGCTGCCCGCCGACGCTGGTCGCCCGCGACGCCGCCTCGCTCAAAGCCTTCGTGGCCGAACACGGCGACGCCGTGCTCAAACCTCTGGACGGCATGGGCGGGCGGTCGATCTTCCGCGCTCGGGCCGGGGACGCGAACCTGAACGTGATTTTGGAAACCCTGACCGACAGCGGCCGGCATCTGGCCCTGGCCCAGCGCTATCTGCCGGAGATCGTGGACGGCGACAAACGTATCCTGCTGATCGATGGGGTTCCGGTGGACTACTGCCTCGCCCGCATCCCGCAAGGCGACGAATTCCGCGGCAATCTCGCCGCCGGGGGCCGCGGCGAAGGCCGCCCGCTGAGCGAACGCGACCGCTGGATCGCCGCTCAGGTCGGCCCGGACATGCAGCGCCGCGGCATGCGTTTCGTCGGCCTAGACGTGATCGGCGACTATCTCACCGAGGTCAACGTGACCAGCCCGACCTGCATCCGCGAGTTGGACGCCCAGTTCGGGCTCAATATCGCCGGCCTGCTCTTCGACGCCTTGGAAGGCTCGCCGTGAACGGCTGCGCCCGACGTGTCTGATACGCCGTCCCGATGAGTGCGATTCCCGCCCCGCCCCCACCGTTGCTGCCGAAACCGCGCATCGGCGACGACCAGCGCCTGGGCGCGACCCTGGTGTTCTCGCTGCTGCTGCACGGGCTGCTGATCCTGGGCATCGGTTTCGCCCTAGAGAGCGCGGCGCCGGTGGTGCCGATGCTGGATGTGATCCTGACCCAGACCCAGACCCCGCTGACGCCCAAGCAAGCCGATTTTCTGGCCCAAGCCAATAACCAGGGCGGCGGCGAACACGAAAAAGCCCATCGGCCGCGCGACGTTCAGCCCGGCACGATGCCCCAGGCCGAACCCGGGGTGGCGCCGCGCCCGGTCCGGGCCCAGGCACCCGCCCCCGCGCCGCCGACCCAGGCGCGCATCGTGGTCAGCGCCAACGGCGAAACCGCCGTCCCGCTGCCCAGCCGCGATCAAAAAGTGGAACCGTTGCCGTTGCCTCAAGGCCGGCAAAAAGTCGAACACGATATGGAAATGGCCCGGCTGGCGGCCGAGATCCATTTGCGCTCGAACCGCTACGCCAAGCGCCCCAGTCGGAAATTCGTCTCCGCCAGCACTCAGGAATACGCCTGGGCCACGTATTTGCGCGCCTGGGTGGATCGCGCCGAGCGCGTCGGCAATCTCAACTATCCCGACGAAGCCCGCCGCCGCCGCTTGTCCGGCACCGTGGTCATCAACGTCGGCGTGTTGCGCAACGGCTCGATCGAACGCATCGACATCGTGCAGAGCAGCGGCATCAAACTGCTGGACGACGCCGCGGTGCGCATCGCCCGCCTCGCCGAGCCCTATCCGCCGCTGCCGAAAACGGCGGACAACCCCGATATTCTCAACGTTATCCGCACCTGGCGTTTTTTGCCCGAGGGCGCGCTGGTGGACGAGTGACGCACGGAGAATAGGCAGCGCATTGAATGGATTTCCCTTCTCCCCGCAATGCGGGGAGAAGGTGGCGCGAAGCGTCGGATGAGGGGCGAGACCGGATGCGAGATTAGTCAAGTCGCAGTGCGTCGCGAACAGCACCCCTCACCCGCACGGAGAATAGGCAGCGCATTGAATGAATTTCCCTTCTCCCCGCAATGCGGGGAGAAGGTGGCGCGAAGCGTCGGATGAGGGGCGAGACCGGATGCGAGACTCGTCAAATCGCAGTGCGTCGCGGACAGCACCCCTCACCCGGCCTTCGGCCACCCTCTCCCCGTGCATGGCACGGGGAGAGGGAACAGCTTCGGCTTCACCATAAATCTGCGGGGAGAGGGGCTGATTCGGCTTCATCGTAAATCTGCAGGGAGACGCAACCGCTTCGGTCTCACCGAATGGCCGCGTGTAGAGGGAGCGCTTTGTTCTCCCGTAGCGCTGTAAGGACGAGAAGCATCTTCGACCGCGGCGCTCGCTGTACGGCAAAAAAAGCGTCTTCGATCTCACCCTAAGGCTGTGCTGGTGGAGGCAAGACAGTGATAGATCACAACCGCGTCCAGCCGAAACCCTCGCCGCTGCGGTGGTAAATCGCCACCGCTCTGCCGTAGAACGCGTCGAGCGGTACCAAGCCGAAATAGCGGCCATCCGCGCTGTTGCCGCGGTGATCGCCGAGCACCAATCCCATGCCCGCCGGGATCGTCGTCGGCACGAGATCCGGGCCACCTCCGTCATTGAGGTTCAGGCGAACGATGCGCGCACCGAAGCGTTCTCTCTCTTCGGCAAGACCGTCGACGCGACCGTCGATTCCGCCATCTGCACGCGCTTCGCTACCCTGGTATTCGTCGTCGATACGCAGCGGCACGCCGTCGACGGTCAGACGGCCGTCCGTCAAAGCGACGGTCTGTCCGCCGACCGCCACCAAGCGCTTGATCAAACGCGTGCCGTCGGTTGGCGAATCGAACACCACCACATCGCCCGGCTGAGGCGCGGCGCCGTCGCGCAGTTCGATCTCGGTGAACGGCAAACGCACGCCGTAAGCGCGCATGTCCACGGCGACGCGATCGCCGGGCATCAGCGTCGGCTCCATCGAGCCGCTGGGCACGTGGTAATGATTGGCGAGCGAATCGCGCGCGGCGGCGAGCAATAGCAGCATCGCCACGAACGGTAGGTATTCGGCGATCCAGCCGCGCGTGCGGCGCGGTTGCGGTTCGGCGTGCGTCATGTGGGCGGTCTCCGTACGGTCGGTCTTCGAGCAGACCCGAACGGCGCCACCGAGTTCCGATGACCAATGGCAGGGGGGCGGCGCCGCGCTCAGGGTTCGATCGTCACCGCGCCCGCATGTTGGCGCACTTCGTCCCAGGGCAGCACCGACCACGGCGGGTCGTCGCATACCCGGCCGACGCGCGCAAAACTCGCGCCTAGATAGACGCCTTCGGGGCGCAGGTGCCAACTCGCGTAATTCCACACATCGGGCGCGTCGTAGACGCAGCCGTAGTCTTCATCGTCGTTGGCCTTCGTGTCGTCGGACACGGCATCGGGCACGACCTCGTTCGGATACAGCGCGCGCATGCGTTCGACCACCCAAGGCGCGAAGACTTCGTTGCGATAGGTCATCCACGCATCGTTGTCGCGCTCGCGATCCGGCGGCGCGCCTTCGCCCAGCCACAACACATCTTCGAGCGCCAATTCGCGCCCGGTGCGCGGGTCGAAATTGAACGGTGTGTCGCCGAAATCCGGGTGCGCGCCGCCGCAGAAATACTCCGCATGCAGGCTGACGCTCAAAGCGTCGCGTCCGATGTAACGCAGGGTCGTGGTGCTCGTGTAATCGGACATCTCCGCACCGCGGCAATCGAGCGACGCCGCGACTTCGCGCCAATGCCGACGCGCGAGCGCGCGATTCACGTCCGCGAGCTGCGCATCCGGGTAACCGGACAACACACGAAACAACGCGACATCGCTTTCGGGTTCGCGCCACCATTGCAGCCGGAACGCACCGACCGTCTCCTCTTTGCCCGCTTCCAACTTCACATCGGCGAAACGCAGATAGCCGTACGGATCGTCCTGACGCATCGCGTTCAAACCCGGATCGTCGCTCGGCGGCAACCGCGCGGGATCGACGCGATGCAGCGCGATCGGCAACGTTCGTTCGCCTTGCTTCCATTGCCCGCGCAAGCGTCCATCGTCGCTCGGCGGCGACAGCGTCCACACCGACTCCGGCGCGCCCCAGCTCGGCCGACGCTCTTCCAAGGTCAACGAACCGTCGTCGCCGCGCGAGGCGTTCAAGTCGATGCCGCGACGATGCTTTCGATAAAAATACTGGTCATCGAACGCGCCGCCGCTCGGATCAAAACGCACCACCACCGGCAGCGCGCCGATGGTGCCTTCCCACGTCTGGGAGCCTTCGGACGCATTCGCGCACAGCGCTGCGAGGCATAGACTCGCGACCGCGAGCCCGCGTCTCGACGCCGCTATCCAACGCCGCACTATTCGATCGTTTCGCATCGCGATGCTCCGTCGTGCCTGTGTGTTCGGCGAGCGCCGAACACGGGGATGAATCATTCCCGCTTCGCCGCCGCCTGCTTCGCCGCGGCGTCCCTCGACGCGGCCGCTCTCGCTGCGAGTTGCTCCACCAAGGTCAATGCGACGTTGTTGCGCAGATACGCCGGTTCCACGCGCTCGGGCGCGACCGCTTCGCCGCGCGCGAAGGCGCGCACCGCGAGCCGCGCGACATCGGCGGCCTGCGGCAAGGCGTCGGCATCGACCGCGTACAGATGGGATGCGAAACGCTGACCCAGCGCACCGTCGAGCGCCGCGAAACCGGTGCCGACGCCGTACCAACGCGCATGCGATTCCGGTAGAGCGATCGTGTCCGGCACCGCCAGCATTTCCTCGCCGAGCGCATGCGCATCGGCGAGATCGCCGTCAGCACCCGCATCGAAACGCTCGATCTCGAAGCAACCGACGTACAGCTCGTTCATCCGCGCATCGATCGCAGCCAGCACCGGAATGCGCCCGGCTTGCGACGCAGGCGCCAATGCGACCGCACGCATCGCCAACGCCGCCAGCGTGGAGACCGGCACGATCGGCCGATCCAGCGCCAGGGCGATCCCCTGCGCGATCGAAATGCCCAAGCGCACGCCGGTGAACGCGCCCGGCCCGCGACCGACCGCGATCGCGTCGAGCTGCGATTTGGCGAGACCGGCTTCGGCGAGCAAGGCTTCGGCCCACGGCAGCGCGAGTTCGGCATGGCGACGCGGCGCGATCTCGTGGCGCGCGCGCGTCTCGTCGCCGACCCGCAGCGCGACGGAACAGGCTTCGGTGGACAATTCGAAGGCGAGCAGATTCATGGGCGCAGTGTAGCGTCGGCAGCGGCCGGAGCGGCGCGATCGAAAAACGCGCGGACGTCGTCCACGTCGCGCGTTCGCGCGAACGGCGGCAGCGAATCGAGGAACACCCGGCCGTAGGATTTGCCGATCAAGCGCGGGTCGCAGAGCACCAGCACGCCGCGATCGGTTTCGGTGCGGATCAGGCGCCCCACGCCTTGTTTCAACGCGATCACCGCCTGCGGCAATTGCTCGTCGCGGAACGGGTTGCCGCCCTCGCGACGGATCGCATCGAGCCGCGCTTCGAACACCGGGTCGTCGGGCGCGGCGAACGGCAGTTTGTCGATCACCACCACGCTCAGCGCGTCGCCGGCCACGTCCACGCCTTCGCGGAAACTGGCGGCGCCCAACAGCACGCCGTTACCGGAATCGCGAAACCGCTGCAGCAGCACCGAGCGCGGCGCGTCGCCCTGCACGAACAAGGGCCACGGCGCACCGTCCGCGCGCAGCGCCTCCGCCGCTTCGCGCAAAGCTCGATGCGAAGCGAACAACAGAAACGCGCGTCCGCCCGAGGCTTCCAACACCGGGCGCACGGCATCGATCACGGCGCGGGTGTAATCGCGCGACTGCGGCTCCGGCAGACGCGGCGGCAGATAACACAAGGCCTGATGCGGCCAATCGAAGGGACTCGGCGCGATCAGCGTGCGCGGCGACTCCAATCCCAAGCGCGTGGCGAGGTGATCGAAACGCCCATCCACCGCCAGCGTCGCGGACGTGAAGATCCACGCCGCGCGCGATTGCTCGCGGTGCGCGCGCAGCGGCCCGGAGACATCCAGCGGCGTGCGTTGGAACCGAAACCCGCGCGGCGATAATTCGTACCAACGCACATCGTAGGGCGTACTTTTTTCCGCGCTGGCGCCAACGGAAGGCGCGGAAGAAATGACCGCGTCGTGGTCGCCGATCTGCGGCGCATCGCTCGATGCGCGAGCGGTGTCCCATGGCTCGACGGCGTCCGGTTCTTCGGTCGATTCCGTGCGCATCGCCGCCTGCCGCTTCGCGAAATCCGGCGGCGCCCAACGCAACAAACGCGCGCGTTGGTCGAGCGCGCGCGCATGACAACTCTCGAACCCCGGCGAGGCCTCGCGCAGCGGCGCCAAGGCGTCGATGAAACCGCAGAGCGCGTCGTCGAGCGCGGCGAGCGCCTCGTCCACGCCGGGCTCCTGCAGCGCGCGCCAACGCGTGCCGCGCGTCGGCAAGCCTTCCATCGCCGCGCGCATGCCGCGGGTCGCGTCTTCCAACGCGCGCGCCGGAAGTTGCACCGTCGCCAGCGCGCCGGTGACGGTCTTGCATTCGCTCACCGCATCGCGCGCCGCTTCGACCAAGGGCCGCGCGCTCAAACCTTCGCCGAAAAACTGCGCGGCCAATTCCGGCAACTGATGCGCCTCGTCGATCACGAACACCTGCGCACCGGGCAGAATTTCGCCGAAACCTTCCTGCTTCAACGCCAAATCCGCGAGCAGCAGATGATGATTCACCACCACCACATCGGCCGCCTGCGCGCGTTGTCTGGCCTGCACCACAAAACACTCGTCCCAGAATGGGCAGTCGCTGCCGAGGCAGTTATCGACGGTGGACGTGACCAGCGGCAGCAACGGCGAATCTTCCGGCAGCGCGTCCAATTCGGCCAAATCGCCCAAGCGCGTGCGCCCGCTCCACGCGACGATGCGCTGGAAATGGTTGATCTGTTCTTTGGTCGCGAACAAGCCTTTCGACAGCGAGGGCTCGCCCTTGCTGTTCTCCAGCCGGTATTTGCACAAATAATTCGCGCGGCCTTTGAGCAACGCGGTTTTGCGGCCGATGCCGAGGGCATCGCGAACCCGCGGCAAGTCGCGGTGATAGAGCTGATCCTGCAGCGCGCGTGTGCCCGTGGAGATAATGGTTTTCGCGCCCGACAGCAGTGCCGGCACTAAATACGCGAAGGTTTTGCCGGTGCCGGTGCCGGCTTCGGCCAACAGCGCTTCGCGCGTTTCGACGCTGTCGGCGATCGCGGCGGACAAGTCTTGTTGCGATGGTCGCGCGGCGAACCCCGGCATCGCCGCCGCCAACGGCCCGTCGCCGGCCAGCGCGTCGATGCTTTGCTGCGCCAATCCGCTGCGCGCGGCGCCGACACCCGTCGGCTCCGCATCGTCGCCGCTGCGGCGTTCGTCGTCGAATCCGTGCATCGACGTCAGTAGCGCGGCGGGCCGGTGAGCGTGCAGGCGTCGATTCGCCGTTGCGCGTCGCGCATGCGCGCATCGGCGCTGCGCGCTTCGCTCTCGAATCGCGCACGGTCTTCGTCGCGTTTGGAGGCCGCCGCTTGGCCGCGACGCTGCTGCGCGCGTTCGCGCAATGCGACCGCGATCGTGGCGGCGTGGCGACGGCACAGCGGGCCGACTTGCGCGCCGGAATCGAGCGCGCGGCTCGCCAAGCGCTCGGCGCGATCGACGTCCTGCACCAACACCGCGGCTTCGGCCCGCTCTTGCAGCAAGGCCGGATCGTCCGGCGACAGCGTCAAGGCTTTATCGAGCGCCGCGGCGGCTTCGGCGTAGCGTTTCGCGCGCTCCAAATCGACGGCTTGTTGGCGTAAATCTTCGACCATCGGCTCGCGCAACGGCTGCACTTCGAGTTCGCCGGGCGTGGCTTTATCGCCCTCGAACGCTTGCGCGGCGCGAATTTCCGCGACCATCGCCTCCGGCGACGCGCCGCTCCACACGGCAGGCGGCGGCGCGCTGACGCAGGCGCTCAAGACGACGGCCGCGACGGCGCAAACAGCGACGAATCGCGCGGCCGCGAAACGCTCGACGAAAGCCCGCGCGACGAGCGGATGCGCGCTCATGCCATGCCTCCGTTGCGTCGACGTTCGTCTTCGCGACGGCGTTCTTCTTCCTCACGGCGGCGCTCGTCCTCTTCGCGACGACGACGCTCCTCGTCTTCCTGCGCGCGGCGTTGTCGATTCGCCTCGTCGCGCGCACGCAACTCGCGATAGCGTTCCTGTTCGGCGCGCGCGAGCCGGTCGTTCTCTTGCTGCGAGCGACGATAGGCCTCGTCGTCGTCCTGTTGCCGCTGGCGATACTGTTCGTCGCGCACGCGGCCTTGTTCCGATTCGCGCTGCAATTCTTCGCGCTGCTGCTGTTCGCGCTGATTCCGTTCGCGCTCCTGACGATCGGCGGCAGACTCATCGCCGCCGAACAACCGACCGAAGAACCCGGCGATACCGCCTTCTTCGCCCGTTTGTTCACCCGTTTGTTCGCCGTCCAACGCGTCGGTTTCGGCGAGCGGACACGGTTCGTACGCCGGGCCGAAACCGGCCACGAACGCGAACCGCCGCGATCCGGGGCAACCGGCGTCGGTGCTGGCGTTGCGCTCGTTCACCCACTGCGCTTCGATGCCCTTGCCGCCCACGCGCAACGGCGCGCTGGGCAAGCGCGAGAACAAACCGGACCACACGCGCATCGCGCCGGTGGCGCCGTACAGGCCGGTGGTTTTGTTCTGATCGTTACCGACCCAGATCACCGCGAGATGATCGCCGGTCCAACCGGCGAACCAACTGTCGCGGCCATCGTTGCTGGTGCCGGTCTTGCCCGCCGGCTGCAGGCGGCCCAAGCCATCGGCCATCAATTGCCGTCCGGTGCCGCTCGCCACCGCTTGTTGCAGCGCCAGCGTGACCAATCGCGCGGCGATCTCGTCGCCTTCTTGCGCGGGCTTGGGCGCGGTGTCGTAACGACTGAGCGCTTTGCCGTTCGCGTCGAGCACGCCGCGCACTGCGTGCAGCGGTTGAATCTGGCCGCTCGAGGCGAGGAATTGATACAACTGCGCCATCGCATACGGGCTTTGATCCACCGCGCCCAGAATCATCGATGGGTTCTTGCCGGTGTCGAACCCGGCCAAGGTGCGCACCAATTCGGCCACGCGCTGCGGGCCGACGCTCATGCCGATGCGCACCGTGGATTGGTTGTACGAGTTCGCCAGCGCATCGATCATGCGCACGGTGCCGTGGCTGCGCCCGTCGGAATTGCCGGGGTTCCAGCGCTTGCCGTTGTCGAGCGTGATGCTCACGGGCGCATCGTCCACCCAGGTCGCCAACGAATATTTGTCCGGCTGCGCCAGCGCCAGCAGATACACGAACGGTTTGAGCAGCGAACCCACCGGGCGTTGCGCTTCCACCGCGCGATTGAAGCCGTGCTCGTCGAAACTGCGGCTGCCGATCACCGCCACCACTTCGCCGCCGTGGACATCGGTCACCACCACGCCGGCCTGCAGCGGCGGACGGTTTTTGTTGCCGATCGATTTGAGCGTGCGCGTCACCGCGCCTTCGGCGTAAGCCTGCGCGGACGGCGACATCGCGGTCATCACGCTCAGGCCGGCGCCGCTGATTTCGGTTTCTTCGTAATCGCGCGCCAGTTGTCGGCGCACCAAGTCCACATAGGCCGGAAAACGATTCGCGACCAGACTGCTGGGCACCTCGGTCACGCCGAGCGGCGCTTTTTTGGCGCGATCGTGTTCTTTCTGGTCGATCACGCCGGTTTCCAGCATTTTCGCCAGCACCCAGTCGCGACGCGCTTTGGCGCGATCGGGCCATTTGCGCGGGTTGTACCAGGACGGGCCTTTCACCAACGCGACCAGCAGCGCGACGTGTTCGGTGGACAGATCGTCGAGTTGGCGGCCGAAATAGAATTCCGCGCCCGAGGCGAAACCGTGGATCGCCTGCGAACCGCGCTGGCCGACATCCACTTGGTTGAGATACGCCTCCAGGATCACGCCCTTCTCGTAGCGGGCGTCGATGATCAGCGCGTACAGAATTTCGTTGAATTTGCGGCTCAGCGTTTGTTCTTTGCCGATGCCGAGCAAACCGGAACGCGCGAGCTGCTGGGTCAGCGTGCTGCCGCCTTGCTTGAGTTCGCCGGTTTTCAGGGCCATGAACGCCGCGCGCAGCAAACCGCCCAGATCGATGCCGTGGTGGCGCGCGAAATCGCGATCTTCCACCGCCTGCAGCGTATCGGTGACGAGCGACGGCACTTCGTCGATCTTCACCAACCGGCGCTCTTCCTGTTTCTGGCCGTACAACGTGGCGATGCGCGCGGGGTCCAGTCGCGCCGAGCGCACGGTGCGCTGGGTGGCGAGATCGCGCACGGCGACCACGCGCCCACCGGAAATATCGGCCTGGATGCGGCTCGGCCCGATGCGGCCTTCGATGTCCTGAAAACCTCGGCTGGAAATGCGCCAACGGCCGTTGGCTTGGGCGTAGGTGCCCGGGCGTTCGCCGCGACCGTCGTCGCGATACGACGCCGCATCCAATTCGGTCTTCAAGGTGCGCGCATCCATCGCGGCGCCCGGCGCCAGCACCAACGGCCGGGCGTAGACGCGGGTCGGTACCTGCCAGCGCAATTGCCCGAATCGGACGCTGACCTGATGGTTCAAATACAGCGTGTAGGGAATCAGAAAGCCCAAGCCGATGGCGAGGGCGACGAGCGCCCAGCTCAAGAGTCGGCGACGCCAGCCGGGGCTCGCAGTGTCGTCCTTGTCCTCTTCGATGCCCCCGTCCTCGAACTCGTCGTCGATGTCGTCGTCGCTGTCGTCTGCTCGGGCCATGCGGAAGGCGGAACCTGTCGGAGTCGGGGGCGTGCGAAAATAGCGCCCGGCGAGTCTAGCAGGGTGCCCGCAGGGCGCTGCGGACGGGCCGTCGGCCCATGCGGACGCCGTTGTCGTCCGGTTCGGATTCCAGTCCCGTCGTCGAAATCCCCGCTGCCCGGAGTTGCCGCTGTCCATGGCGTTTTCGCGCTTCCCCACCTCGCTGGCCGACGTCGGTTTCCTGCTGCGGCGCGGCCTGGGGCTGATCCGACGCGGCTGGGCCAGCCTGCGCAGCCGCGGTTGGCGCGCGACCTGGGAGCGCACCCGCCTGCAACTGTCACCCGCGCCGCGCGTGCCGCCGATCGCGCTGTTCGCGCCCGCAGACGCGCCGTTCGCGCCGTTCTCGATTCCCGGGGCCATCCTCGCCGACGGCAGCGATACCGCGCCGCCGCCCGTCGCCAGCATCGTCATCCCGGTCTACAACGCCTTCGCGCACACCCTCGCCTGCCTGCGCACCATCGCCGCGCATCCGCCCGCGACGCCGTTCGAGGTGATCGTGATCGACGACGGCAGCAGCGACGACACCGCCGACGCGCTGCCGCTCATTGCGGGCGTGCGTTACCGCCGACGCGCGCAGAACGGCGGCTTCATCGCCGCCTGCAACGACGGCGCGGCGCTGGCGCGTGGCGAATACCTGGTCTTCCTGAACAACGACACCGTGCCGCAGCCCGGGTGGTTGGAGGCGTTGGTCGCTGCGTTCGCAGAAGACCCGGCCATCGGTCTCGTCGGCGCGCAATTGCTCTATCCCGACGGGCGTTTGCAAGAAGCCGGCGGCGTGGTGTTCGCCGACGGCAGCGCCTGGAATTACGGCAAATTCGCCTCGCCCGACGACCCGCGTTACGCCTACGCCCGCGACTGCGACTACGCCAGCGGCGCCGCCATCGCCATTCCGCGCGCGCTGTTCGCCGAACTCGGCGGCTTCGATACGCGCTACGCCCTGGCGTACTACGAAGACACCGATTTGGCCTTCGCGGTGCGCGCCGCCGGCAAACGCGTCGTCTATCGCCCCGCATCGCGAGTGGTGCATGCCGAAGGCGTCAGCGCCGGCACCGACACCAACGCCGGTATGAAGGCGTATCAAGTGCACAATCGCGCCGTTTTCGCCGAGCACCGACGCGAAGCGCTCGTCGCACAGTTGCCCGCGAACACCGTGCCGACGCCCGCGCTGCTGCATCGCAAGCAGAAACAGATGCTGATCGTCGATGCGACGATGCCGCGCCCGGATCGCGATTCTGGATCGTTGCGGCTGGTCAATCTGATGCGTCTTCTGCAAGAAGAAGGCGCGCATGTCGTATTTCTGCCCGCAGATCGCCATCGCATCGAGCCGTACGCCGCCCAGTTGCAGCATCTCGGCATCGAGACGTGGTATGCGCCGTTCGCGGCGCGCCCAGCGGCGTGGCTGCGCGAACACGGCGCGCGGTTCGATACGGTGATGGTGAGCCGGCATTACATCGCCAGCGAATTCCTGACACTGCTGCGTCGGCACGCACCGCAGGCGAAGATCGTGTTCGACACCGTCGATCTGCATTATCTCCGCGAACGCCGCGGCGCCGACGTGGCGCAGGACGCCGTGCTCGCGCGCGCCGCCGAGCGCACGCGCGCGTTGGAGTTAGCGATGATCGCGCAAGCGGACATCACGCTGGTGGTGAGCGATATCGAACGCGAATTGCTGCGCAACGATGCGCCGAACGCGAAGGTCGACGTGCTCTCGAACTTGCATCGGATCGCCGGCCCGGGGCGTCCTTCGCGGAGCGGCGCGATGTGGTGTTCGTCGGCGGTTTTCGTCATCCGCCGAACGTCGATGCGGTGCGCTGGTTCGTCGGCGACATCTGGCCGCGCGTGCATGCGCGCCTGCCGGACGCGCATTTCCATTGCATCGGCGGCGATGTCACCCCGGAGATCGCAGCGCTGGCCGCGCAGCCGGGCGTGCGGATCCACGGGCACATCGCCGACATCGACCCGTACATGCACGGCGCGCGCGTCGCGGTGGCACCGCTGCGCTACGGCGCGGGCGTGAAAGGCAAAGTGAACCTGAGCATGGCGCACGGCCAACCGGTGGTGGCGACCGCCTGCGCAGTGGAAGGCATGCATCTGCGCGACGGCATCGATGCGCTGGTCGCCGACGACCCCGCCGCCTTCGCCGATGCCATCGTGCGGCTGTACGAAGACGAAGCGCTGTGGGCCGCGATCGCGCGCAATGGTCTCGAGAGCGTGGCGCAGCATTTTTCGCTCGACGCCGCGCGCGACACGGTGCGTCGGGTGTTTTTCGCATCCTGAGTTGGCACATCGATTTCGTATTTTTCTGCGGATGCAGAATCGTCGAGGCGCAACACGCGCCCTGTCATCCCGAGCGCAGCGAGGGACCTGCTTCATCCGATCTTGGCGTTTCGAGAAAATCGCCCCTGAGTCACACGACGCCAAGAAATGTGGTTGGCCGATGCGCAAGCAGTCTGCATGAAGTTAGCGTTGTCGCCGTCGGCTTTCGAGCGGCAGCGCACGTTGAATTCGTAGGCTGGGTGCTCCGCACCCAGCTTCCGAGACATCCAACAGTTGCTGGGTCAATGATCCAGCCTACGTGCTCGGACCCTCTCGTGCCAAGAAAATTATTGGCCCGACGCGCAATCAGTATGCGCTGTGAGCGTCAACTTTCGGTCGGGAACTGGCACTATTCCTGGAACTCGGTGAATGCACTCCGAGTTAGTCAATTCAACTTTTTCCTCTTTCCTTTTTCTCAAAGAGTTCCTTGCCTATCCACCACACAGCTTCTCCGAAATTATGAATTAGTGTCTCGCCCTGCCTGAGAAAAGATGCGTTTTCATCAATTCTTACAAGCTTCAAAGCATCCCCTATTTTTGAACCAGTTGGATGCGCATCCCCCACGCGCATGTCATACGCCCCAATTATGGGTCCAAAAATCTCACGCGCTCTATCGACTCCAACCTCTTGGGCCAAGATATCTTGGAGAAGCTTGTTAGAGGCCAATTTCTCCTTATCTTCATTAGATGATAGCCGGCGAAGATCACGCACGTTAATCCTATCTGTGAACGCACGAACAAGCTCTTTCGCTAATCTCAGCAACGAGGGGCGATCAATGCTTACGAATCTGTAGATTTGCTGTTGAAGAGCTCCTTCATCTGCGTCGTGGGTGAAAAGGGATGCGCCAAAATGGCGACTAAACCCACCTTCCAGAAGTCGCATGCTCTTAAGAAGCAACACTTCGGGCGCATGTGTAGATGCAGGGCGAGTCTTCACCTGCGCTGCAATCAACTCTGCTGACAACTTCCCATCTGGAACAACGTTATGAGCTGCCCAGACATGCTGCTCCCAAGGCGCGAGACGAGCAATGTCATAAGCATATACGGTAATTAGGTCTGCCGAGTTGATTCCGAAATGCGTTGAATATCCTGACGTTGAAATAATCCCCCCTGTTTCACGGGTGTACCACTCAAGTGAGAATCCGCGATGAGTGAGCAACGCATTCACAATGCTAGAGCGGAACCAGAGCCATCTGCCAATGTCCTCGTTATCCAGATCAGCAGAGGCCACTCTGCCTCCGTCAGTATCGACGATGAACTGAGGAAGATTTGGGTCTGCGTCTCCTCTGACACGCACGCTTCGCCCTTGATGGTTTACCCATTCATCTTTCCAGAATTCACCTTCCACTCTAACGCCTAGATAGCCGCCTCTATGCCCCTGTGTGCTCTCAAACGCTGTGTTCCCGTCATTTTCAGGGCCTAATTGCGGAGCGTCTTCATCCTCATCGAGGTCTGTTCTCCATGCACGAAATGAGGCCCAACTCCCACCGAAAACATCGTTCAAGCTGCGGATTAAGAGTTCGTAGCGCCCGCCATTCCGCTCCTCTTGAATGTCTGCCAGCCCCGTGTACTCGCTACCTTCAATGGTAGCTACGTTCTCAACCCTTTGCCGGTAGTACGAAATCCTGAGAAACAAATTTCGCGCCGCTAAATAATCAAGTAGAAACTCACGCTTTATTTCTATCAGGCGATGATCACCCTCATTATCAACTTCCTCGCGAACTACAACAACAAAGTCCTCCTCTGGCCTCACCCAGTTCGTTCCGCTTTGTATTAGGCCGAGCGCAACAATGAGGTCTGGACTTAGCATCCACTTATTGCCGCCAACAACCGGCTGGGGGTGATCAAAAACCAGATTGATGCCTAGCGGCTCCTTGTCGTTGTACTGATATTCCTCAATAGACGAGTAGTGGCCGTCCTCGTAAGCATACGGCCGAACGCTTCGACCTGGCCCGAGATCATTCCATCCAAATAGATCGGCTTGTTCTTTGTGTTCTGGAGGGAAAGCAGCAGAGCCGCATCCAAAGTATTCGCTGACATGACCAATCTCTCGCACATCGCCATTCTCGTTCTTGTGAGATGCTCTTAGAGGCACCCAAGTAGCATCGGAGAAGTTTCTCCGAGTTTCTTTGCTTTGGAGGACCCAATCTTGATTCATGATAAATCCATGTAATAGGCGCTTTCATTGAATAGTAGCTCAAGGCTCTGGCTAGCTCACTTACCCCGAATGCTCTAATGTCTACTTCGGTCGCAAGCAGCCCCTCACTCAGATTCTAAGCCGACCACCAAACAGCCTACCCTGCAACATCTGACAGGGCCCTTCCGACAACAACACCTTCACGGCTTCTGCGACGACGCCTTCGCAGCACGCACGCGCTCTGCGAATTCGCCGAGTCCCGGCGTTTTCGCGTCCAATCCGCGCGCGGCGTCGAGCGCGGCTTGCGCACCGTCGAGTTCGCCGCGGCCGATGCGTTCGTCGCCCACCGCGAGCCAACGCGTCGCCAGTGCGCGACGATCCTGCGCCAGGGCGCGGACATCGCCGCCGAGCGCGGCGCTCGCGTCCAAACACACGCGCGCGCGTTGCAGGCGGTTGTCGCGCAATTCTTGCTCGAAGCAGGCGCGGGCTTTCGGCAGCAATCGGCGCATCGCGCGCGCCACCGCGGGTTCGTTCGGCGCCAGCGCGCGCGCTGCGCGTAGCTTGTCGTAGGCGCTGTCGCCCGGGGGCGTCAACCAGTCGCCGCGCTGTTCGGCGGCTTCGGCCTGCTGCAATAGCGTGCGCGCGCGACGCAGTTCCATCGCGGTCGGCGCCTTGATCGGATTGGTGCGCGCCTTGCGCTCGAATTCGCGCCGCAATGCGCGCGTTTCCGCGGTTTCGCCGATCAACGCTTGCGCGGCGTCGAGTTCGCGCTCGGCCGCATCGAAACGGAAATCCGCGGCGGCGGCGCGCGCGCGTTGCGTATGCGCGCGTGCCACGCGGGCGAGGCTGTCGTCGGCTGCGGCGATGTCCTGTCCATTCGCGCGCCAATGACGAAACCCGTCGGCGGCGCGTTCCAGCCGCCCCGCGCGCAGATCGCGTTCGGCGCGACGACGCGCACGCTCGGCGGCGATCGCGAGCGCGCTCTGCGCTTCGGGCAATTCGACGTGCCCGTGGTCGTAGTCGTCCGCCGTCGCGATCTTCGCCGCGCCTGCGATCACATCGCCGCGCCGCAAGTCGTCGTGGGCAAGACGCAGCCAATCGCTCAAAGCGTCTTCGCGGCCTTCCAGCGCGCGCAAATGCTTCGGCTGCAAGTCGAGAATGCGGCGATACAGCGGCAAGGCGGCGTCTTCGCTGCCGTGCAAACGGCCCGCTTGCCGCGCGCGATCGGCCTGCGCGAGCAGTTCGTCGATGCCGGCCACCGCCGCTTCGCGTTCGCGTAAGCGTTCGGCCACCGCTTCGGTCGGCGCACGCGGCGCGGACAGACTGCGCGCGAGCGTCAAATCGCGGTGCGCATCGGCGAAGCGGCCCGCGTCCACCGCGCTGCCCGCGCGCTTCACCGCCGCCAAGGCGACGCGCGCCAAGCCGGTGCGCAATTCGGCGCGGTCCGGGTCGATCGCCATGCCCGCTTCGTACAACTCGCGCGCGCCGCTGCCGTCGGCGGCGGTGAGTCGCCCGGCGGCCAGGGCCGCTTCGGCTTGCTGGCGCAGCGCTTCGGCGCGGGCTTCGGGCCACAGCGCATCGGCGATGCGTCCGCCGAACAGCACCACCACCAGCGCCGCGCCCGCGAACAGCGCCGCCAGCCACGGGCCGTAGCGGCGAAGACGCAGGCGCCAAAGCGTCGGGGGAAAGTCGCGTGCGGAGGTCACGCGCGCAGCATAACGGCGAATCGCGCGACCGGCGGCGCCGCCAACGCGTTCAGGCGCGGCGGACCGTTTCCACGCCGGGCAAGCCGTCGATGCGGGCGAGCAAGCGCGCCAACTGGTCGTGATCGCGCACGCGCAGTTGCATACGCAAACGCACGCGACTGCCGCCCAGCGCATCCGTGTTGATCGACACCACGTGCGCGTCGTCCTGGGCGATGGTGTTGCTCACGTCCTTGAGCAGCCAACGACGATCCACCGCCTCCACCACCACGCCCGCGACATGCCCGCCGCCGCCGCGGCCCCATTCCACCGGCAGCACGCGCTGCGGTTGTTCGGCGGAGAGCCGCAGGAACGCGGCGCAGTCGGCGCGATGCACGCTGACGCCGCGGGTGCGGGTGAGATACCCGGCGATGGGTTCGCCCGGCAGCGGCTGGCAGCAGCGCGCGATCTGCACCAGCAAATTGCCCACGCCCACCACCGTAAACGCCGAGCCCTTCTGCGCCCGCGCTTCGTCGCGCTTCTGCTGCGCGGCGCGGACAGCCTCGGGTTTAAGCGTCTGCGCCCGCGCCTTCAGCCCATCGCCGGCGGATGCCGTCGCGGCTTCTTGCTGCGCGCGTTCGTGATCGAGCAAGGCACGGCCGACCTGATGCGGGCTGACGTCGCCCAACGCGACCAGCACATAAAGATCGTCCACGTTCGCGGCGTTGAACTTCGCCAACACCGGCGCGAGATCGGCCTGCAGCAGCGACAGGCGACGCAAATCTTTGTCCAGCATTTCGCGCCCGGCCTGCAGATTGCGGGCGCGGTCGAGTTTGTGGAACCACGCGCGCACTTTGTCGCGCGAACGGCCGCTGGCCAGAAATCCGTTCGCGGCCAGCAGCCAGTCGCGACGCGGTTCGGCGGTTTTGCCGGTCAGAATCTCGATGCGCTGGCCGCTGCGCAATTTGTAATCCAGCGGCACGATGCGACCGTCCACTTTCGCGCCGCGGCAGCGGTGGCCCACCATCGTGTGAACGTGATACGCGAAATCCAGCGGCGTGGCGCCGTTGGGCAAATCCACCACGTCGCCCTGCGGCGTGAGCGTGTAGATGCGGTCCTCGACCAATTCGCTGTCGAGCGCGCCGTGCAGGCTTTCCTCGGCGCCTTCGCTGTCGTCGCGGCCGCCGTCGAGCAATTTCCGCATCCACTCGATCTTGCGGTCCATGCCGGCGTCGGCCGGCGCGCTGCGGCCTTCCTTGTAACGCCAGTGCGCGGCCACGCCCAATTCCGCCTGCGCGTGCATGTCGTGGGTGCGTATCTGCACTTCCAGCGTTTTGCCCTCGGGGCCGACCACCGCCGTGTGCAGCGAGCGGTAATCGTTGCGTTTGGGCCGCGCGATGTAATCGTCGAATTCGCTGGGAATCGGCACCCACAGCGCATGCACCGCGCCCAGCGCGGCATAGCAAGCCGGCACATCCTTCACCAACACCCGCACCGCGCGCAGATCGTACAACTCGCCGATCGGCACGCCTTTTTTCTGCATCTTCTTCCAGATGCTGGTGATGTGCTTGGGCCGGCCGGCGACATCCGCTTCGATGCCCTGCGCCTTCAGCGCTTCGCCCAGCTCGCGCTTCACCTGTTCGATGTAGCGCTCGCGACCGCCGCGTTTTTCATCCAACCACCCGGCGATGCTTTTGTAGGTCTGCGGCTCCAAATGGCGCAGCGCCAGATCTTCCAATTCCCACTTCAACTGCCAGATACCCAGCCGGTTCGCCAGCGGCGCATGGATGTCGCGGGTCAGCCGCGCCAGGGCTTTGCGTTCGTCCTCGGGCAGTTTCGAGGCCGCGCGCAGTTGTGCAAGCTGGCGCGACAGCAGAATCGGCACCACCCGCAGGTCGCGCACGATCGCCAGCAGCAACCGACGCAAGCCCTCGGCGTTGCGCCCGCCGGCCTCGGCCGCATGCAGGGTCCACACCTGCGCCGCCGCGCGCTGGCCGTCGAGCAAGGCCGCGAGACTGGGCCATTCCTTCGCCAGTCGCGGCTCGATCCGCGCCCGCCACTCCGGCCGTTCGTGCAGGATCGCGGCCAGCACCACATCGCCCTCGGCGTTCAACCGCTGCAGCGAGGCCAGGGTGTCGGCCAACACCGGCCAGGGCGCGACGCGCAGGTCCGGCGGGGCGGCCTCAGGCGGCAAAGCCGCTTCCAGGGCGCGTCGCCACGTCGGCGACAGACCGGCCACCGCCGGCAATTCGCACAAGGCGGCGAACGATGCGGCAGCATCGACTGCGGTAACGGCGATGGCGTCGGGACCGGACACGCGGGCGGCTTGTTCAACAACGGGCGGGTGGTCCTACACTAGCCGCCTACCGGCTCAAGGGGTAGACCTCGAACGTCACGACGATATGCCGACAACGATCGGCCGTCGCGCGATCGACGCCTCGCCTGCGAGCCAATGCCCTTTCGCCCCGCACCGCTCATCGCCACAGGAATCCGATCATGTCCGCATCGCGCGCCCTGCTGCCCCTCGCCCTCCTCGCCGCGTTCGCCCTCGCACCGCTCGCCGCGCACGCCGAGAAACCGATCCAACAGGAGATGACGCCCGAGGAATTCAAAGCCGCGGGCCTGGACAAACTCAGCGCCGAAGAACTGGCCCAGCTCAACACCTGGCTGGGTCGCAAAATCGAAATCGCGACCAGCACCGCGGCGAAGGAAGCGAAGAAGAAAGTCGAAGACGACAATCGCGGCTTCTTCAACTTCGGCTCGACCGAACCGGTGGTCTCGAAGATCGTCGGCGAATTCAAAGGCTTCGGCAAAGGCCGCGAATACGTGCTGGAGAACGGTCAACACTGGCGCCAAACCGACGGCGCCTCCCTCGTCGGCGTGAAACTCGACAACCCCGAAGTGCGCATCAACCCCAGCATCGCGGGCAACGCGTGGTATTTGGCGGTGAAGGGATACAACACGCGGGCGAAGGTCGAGCGGGTGAAGTGAGAAATCCCGTCAGACATCGAAATGAATATTTCGACCACCAATTTCGTAATGCATCAATAGTCACCAACAGCGCGTAGGGTGGAGTAAGCGCAGCGCAACTCCACCAACACCGAAGACATCGCACTCATCGATTTGCGGGCATTCCGGAGACTTGAGTCGATCTTCGCCAAGCATCTTCGTAGCGCGATTGCCCAATGGTGGAGTTGCGCTGCGCAGCTTCACCATCGTCGAAGATATTGCGGTCATCAATGTGCGGATAGCGCGTAGGGTGGAGTAAGCGCAGCGCAACTCCACCAACACCGAAGACATCGCACTCATCGATTTGCGGCCATTCCAGAGACTTGAGTC
>Ga0209812_10000944_pt1 | contig 22620 bp, 19 predicted proteins | sample JI71714BDNA_FD_187502 | JGI IMG/M metagenome (GOLD analysis project Ga0209812, IMG submission 187502) | Wastewater effluent complex algal communities from Wisconsin, to seasonally profile nutrient transformation and Carbon sequestration -... | ecosystem: Engineered > WWTP > Effluent > Algae...
GGCGTCACACGCTGGGCATCACATGCTGGGCGCCACACGCTGGGCATCACTGCAGTAATTTCCTCTCATTTGCACCACTGCAGCACAACCGCTATGCTGCGCCGGTTTTGCCAATCTGCAGGAATATCTGATGCACTTACTCTGGCTGGTCACCGCGATCTGGGCCTTTAGTTTTTCATTAATCGGTGAATTTCTCGCCGCGACGGTCGACCCATATTTAGCCGTCAGCAGCCGGATGTTACTGGCGCTGCTGTTATTCAGTCCGTTTTTATTCAAATACCGCACCGCCGGCACTCAGGCCCTGCAGCTGGCTGGCATCGGCGCTGTGCAGCTTGGCCTGATGTATCTGCTGCTCTACCACAGCTTTTTGTATCTGAGCGTGGCCGAGGTGTTGTTATTCACCATTCTGACGCCGGTGTATATCTCAGTGCTTGATTATTACTGGCGTTATCAAAAACTGCATTGGCGCTGGGTCGGCCCGGCGCTACTCGCCGTCGCTGGCGCACTGGTGATGCGTTATCAGCAGTTGAGTGCGGATTTTTGGTTTGGGCTATTGCTGATTCAGGGCGCGAATTTGTGTTTTGCTTTTGGTCAGGTTGCCTACCGGCGTTTGGCTTTAGGCTCGGTGGGTACGCAAAAACACCAGTTCGGCTGGTTTTTTGTCGGCGCGACTGTCGTAAGCCTGATTGCCACCGCACTGTTCGCCAACTGGCAGCGCCTGCCGGATACGCAGCTGGAATATGGCATATTGCTCTGGCTTGGTCTGGTCGCTTCAGGCCTTGGGTATTGGCTATGGAACGCCGGCGCCCGCCAAGTCAGTGCCAATCAGCTGGCCGTGATGAATAATGTGCTGATCCCGGCTGGGCTGTTGGTGAATTTTGCCTTCTGGCAACATGCAGTCAACTGGTGGACTTTGGCCGGCGGCTCGGTGCTGATTTTGTTGAGTTTGTACTGGGCCATGCGCCAGCGGGATTGATATCAACGAACTGAGTCCATCCAAACCGCTGTTAGTTCAGCAAAGCACTTGGGACATTCGGTTTTACCAAACAACACCATGTTGCCAGATTCAGCACTGGATGAAATCGCAAACTAATGGATTCAATAGAATCAGAAAAACCTGTCCAAAGGATTAGAATTAACTCCGGTGAAAGGTCAGAAGTTAACAACTAGAGGTCTCTGAAGCAAAAAAATGCCAGTCGTTTTTACCGACCAGCATTTTTACTCAAAAAGATTTATTGCCTAGGATTAATTTTTCTTCAATTATGCTCTACGACGCCGGCGAGCTGCACCTGCCAAGCCAAGGATACTTAACGATAACAAAGCTAAGCTTGACGGTTCAGGAACATCAACCGGAGCTCCCAAGTATGACTCAAAGTTAACAGTTGACTGTGAGTAATGTCTTTCAGCAAAGAAAAAATCAAATTTATACTGTTGCCCTGCCTGAATCCCTAGCTGGCTCGCAACTGTATTCATGTTAAACCCTTTAGTTGCTGCAGCATGTACACCACCTAAATCTAAAACCAGAGTGTCATTGATGAAGACCCAAACGTCATCATCACCGGTAAAAGAAAAGGTGTTAATCAACTTTGGATCATAAATCAGATTCAGGCCAAATTGAGCGGTGAAGAAATAGTTATGCTCATTGAATTGATCACCGTCGTTAGTTATACCGGTGATTGGGTCTAACGGAAAAAAAGAAGAATTGTTATAGGTAAGTTTGCCGGTAGACGTATCGACTGTGGCATTAATGTTAACATTATACTGGTTAACACAAGTCACACCTGGTGTTGCAGCATTACAATTACTGAACCAAGTTGAGAAAGTCTGAGCATTATTTACAGCACCATAGCCGGGGGCACCAATAAACACCGGTTTACCTCCAACCAGCGTATTGCCAACCATCCCTGTTGTTACTCCAGAGACAGCGTACTGGAAGTCTGGATGAATCTGGTGAAAATCTCGAACCGTCACTGACACCGGTTGATTGATAATTGCTGCCTGAGCAACAGTTGATAAAAATAATGCTGTACCCAATACTCCTTTACAGCCGTTTTTTAAATATTTATTCATGGCGTTCCTCTTTATGTTTATACAGTACTAATAATCAGTAGCAATTAATAAGCCAATAGAGAAAAACACTTAAATTCAACTACTTGCATTTATTGTAATTTCTAATTTAGAAGAACATGTAAAATACTCCGACAGTCTCATCTAAACTGTTCCAGTAAAAAACCAAGGACACCCATCGCAACAACTTACTAACCATTATCCACAACCAAAATCTGAAAACCCCATTAACCCATGGGCTTTTTGTTTTTGATTGACCTTGTAGCGAAATAACACGAAATAACAGGACAGCCATCGTAAAACGCTTTCCGCTATTAACTCAAAGCGGCTGTTGCCAAACGCCAACAAATCCAACATCGGCAGCCGCGGAGTGAGCGGTTAAGAGTGAGCGCGGGAGGCGCGAACGAGCGAACGCAGTGGTGTCGATGGTGGATTTGCCACCATACATCCGGTTGATGTAGACGTTAATCGTGGACACCCATCCTATCCCCACTGTTGATATAGACGTTAATCGTGGACACCCATCCTATCCCCACTACACAACAACCATCTCGCTGACAGCGCGCTCTGCCGACTGCAGCGCACCTTCTGCGAATCCCCGCCATTGATCGGCAGTTTCGGTGCCGGCAAAGTGAATGCCCTCGTACGGGCTGAATAACTCTACTGCAGCCAACCAGCCACCGATTGCGCGCCGGCTGGCATAACCACCGAAAGACCAGGGGTCGGAGTTCCAGTTTGTCGAGGCCGCCGCAATTGGCTTAGGGACCTCCTGACCTGCAATTTCGGCGATCCATCGGAGCGCTTGATCGCAGCGATCTTCAGCACGAGAAAAATGCTGGAGCCGGGAAAAATCCGCCGCGGTTGAAAAAAGCACGAGGATCCCATAGCGGCCATGTTCCGGCGAGGCGTCAATCATCGAGCCGAAGAGGCCACCACGACTGAGACCACGCCCCGAGGCCTGTAGCGCCCGCCACCACGGACGCTCAAACACCAGAATCGTCTTGATCACGGACCCGACCCGATATCCGTCGATCACCCCACGTCTTTCCTTCGGCAGGAGCTTGGTCAGCCCCATTTGGCTATACAGCTGCGGCGGCGTTGTGATCAGAACGCGGTTCGAGCGATAGCTCAAATCGCCGCATTCAATCAAGTAGCCTCCGGCAACGCGGCTGATACCGGACACCGGTGAAGAGCACAGGATTTGGTTTTGAATAGGTTGCGCCAAACCGTCCACCACTGCGCCCATGCCCTCAGCAAGGAACCATTGTGCGCTGTTGCTTTCGCCCTGGACGCCTCCGACACAATGGAGCTGGTGCAGCAGCTCATATGCAGAAACATCTGCCAGAGACATACACATTTCGCCTTCAGCATGGCTCGACACAGCACGCACCGCTTCGCTGGTAAAGCCCAGATCTTTGATGAAATCCTTTGCATTAACGCGGTCCAGCCGATGGATCTCCTGCTGAAATGAAGTGAGCTTGCGCCCGGTGCGCCAAAGCATCTGCGCCGCGTCGATCTGGCCCAATAGCGAAAGCGGCTGTGATGAACCTTTTTTGTAGGAGATGGTGTTCCGCTCATTGTCCTGATGAAAAGTCCATCCCTCATCATACAAGGGCACCCGAGTCAGCTGGAATTGATCGACCAGAGCAGAGATCCGTGTCTGGCAATCGCCAATCAGCTGGGCGCCAAGATCTATGGTCTGCCCCTGCTCCGTCTTCACTGAGTGGATGCGGCCACCCAGTCGCGGTCTAGCCTCCAGCACCAGCACCGAGTGCCCCTTCGCCGCTAGCGAGGCTGCTGCAGCCACGCCTGCGATCCCCGCGCCGATCACCACCACGTCATGAAATTTGGTTGTACTCATGTCTCACTCCAATCGCATCCCAATAGTCACACTGAACGTGCTTTTGCCGTCGGTGCTTGGCTTTGCCCATTTGCCAGCATCTTTGCCAGCATCTTTACCGGTAGGGTCATCTGGACACTGCACCAAGCAACCGACCAACCTGTCAACTGACAGGCTAGTATTTCCTATCCATACTGTCAACTGACAGGTAGAATCGTGCCAGCTTAAATGAACTATCGCCGCCGCGTCTGGTTCAGCCGTTAAAATGGTTCGGCGTATTGCATGTTCGGTCGCGGACTCGGACACTAACAGGGTAAAGGGAGAGCCAAACATGACCTTCAGCAAAGAACCAACGTTCCCGTCCACCGCGACACGCATCCTTGACGCGCTCGGGGAAGCGGCTTTTGTCGCGGGGTTGGATGGCGTCTCGATGCGTGATGTTGCAGCACGCGCCGGCATCTCGCTCGCGTCCCTGCAATATCACTATCCGAACAAAGATGCACTGCTTGCGGCTTTTGTTGAAAGCACTATCGCAACACACAGAGCACGAATTGAGCAGATCTATCGTGCTGTTGAGGGCGCTAACCGCATAAAAGCAGCGCTGCGTTACGCCGCAGAAGAAACCCTCCGGCTCGCCGATGACCCGGTTTTGTCGATGATCGAAGCGAGAGTTGCAAGGGACGAGACGGCTCGCCGTTGCTTTGAAGAACTGATGACTGCATACATGCAACTGCTGACGGAGCTGCTCAGTCAGGCCGCTCCGGGCCTATCGGCACAACAGGTGAGCACAACAGCATTGCTGATTTGCTCGTTACTCGAAGGACTTCCTTCGGCGATGCAGGCCGCGAAGCTGATCCATGTTGCCCCACCGAGCGTTTTCGACAGTGTATTGTCGCTGGCCGTGACGTGCGTGGAACAGGCTGTCGCAACAGGAAATACGCTTACAGCGCTTGATACATCCACCGTGCCCCCTGCGGACAAGGCATGTTAGCCACCGGGCTATTTTCGCTCCACCGCTAGCGAAAAACAGCAAAACGCCGGCATTTGCCGGCGTTTTCTATCGTTTAAACAACGAATTACTTCAGATCATAGCGATCGGCATTCATCACTTTGACCCAGGCGTTGACGAAGTCGTGCACGAACTTCTGCTGGCCATCATCCTGGGCGTACACTTCGGCGTAAGCGCGCAGGACCGAGTTAGAGCCGAACACTAGGTCGACGCGGGTTGCGGTCCATTTCACCTTGCCATCTTTTCTGGCGACGATTTCATATTTGTTTTTGCCAACCGGTTTCCAGCTGTACGCCATGTCGGTCAGATTAACGAAGAAATCGTTGCTGAGTACCCCAACTCTGTCGGTGAACACACCGTGCGCGCTGCCAGCAAAGTTAGTGCCCAGCACGCGCATGCCGCCGACTAAAGCGGTCATCTCATGGGCAGTTAAGCCCATCAGCTGCGCGCGGTCCAACATCATTTCTTCCGGTGCCGGGCCGTAGTCTTTTTTCAGGAAATTACGGAACGCATCATGCAGCGGCTCCAGCACAGCAAAAGATTCAGCATCGGTTTGCTCAGCGGATGCATCACCACGACCCGGCGCAAAAGGCACTGTGATATTGACGCCCGCAGCTTTGGCGGCTTGCTCTACTGCAGCACTGCCGGCCAGTACAATCAAATCAGCCAGACTGACTTTTTTACTCAGGCTTTGCTGTAAATTTTCCAGCGCGGCCAGTACTTTGGCTAAACGGGCCGGTTCGTTGCCTTCCCAGTCTTTTTGCGGCGCCAGCCGAATACGCGCACCGTTGGCACCACCACGATAATCCGAGCCACGGAAAGTGCGGGCACTGTCCCAGGCGGTGGCAATCAAATCACTGGCACTGATGCCAAGTGCCAAGGTCTTGGCTTTTAACTCGGCGATTTCCGCATCGGTCAGGCAATAATCCACTGTCGGAATTGGGTCTTGCCAAATCAAATCTTCTGCTGGCACATCCGGCCCCAAATAGCGGCTTTTTGGCCCAAGGTCGCGGTGGGTTAACTTAAACCAGGCGCGGGCAAACACGTCGGCAAAATAGTCCGGGTTGGCATAAAACTTCTCAGCAATTTTGCGATAGACCGGGTCCATTTTCAGTGCCATGTCGGCGTCGGTCATGATCGGATTGCGCCGAATAGTCGGGTCTTCCACATCCACCGGTTTATCTTCTTCTTTGATATTGACCGGCTCCCACTGCCAGGCGCCAGCCGGGCTTTTGGTCAGCGCCCAGTCATAGGTAAACAGCAGATAAAAATAGCCGTTATCCCACTGCGTTGGATTAGTCGTCCAGGCGCCTTCAATGCCGCTGGTGACCGTATCGCGGCCAATACCACGGCCGGTTTTGTTCAGCCAGCCAAAGCCCTGCGCTTCGATGTCTTCGCCTTCCGGCGCCGCACCTAAATGTTCGGCTTTGCCGTTACCGTGCGCTTTACCGACGGTGTGGCCACCGGCCGTTAAGGCGGCGGTTTCTTCATCGTCCATCGCCATGCGGGCAAAAGTCACGCGCATATCCTGCGCCGTTTTCAGCGGGTCCGGATTGCCGTCAACCCCTTCCGGATTGACATAAATCAGCCCCATCATCACCGCCGCCAGCGGGTTTTCTAAATCGCGCTCGCCGCTGTAGCGACTGCCTTCGCCACCGGAAGCCTGCAGCCATTGCTTTTCCGAACCCCAGTAAATGTCCTTTTCCGGATGCCAGATATCTTCGCGACCACCAGCAAAACCGAAGGTTTTCAGGCCCATCGATTCATAAGCCATATTACCGGCCAAAATCATTAAATCGGCCCAGGATAATTTGTTGCCATATTTACGTTTAATCGGCCACAACAAACGACGGGCTTTATCAAGATTACCGTTATCCGGCCAGCTGTTTAATGGCGCAAACCGCTGACTGCCAGTACCACCACCGCCACGGCCGTCAGCGATGCGGTAAGTCCCGGCCGAGTGCCAAGCCAGTCGGATCATCAGGCCACCATAATGGCCCCAGTCCGCTGGCCACCAGTCCTGCGAGTCGGTCATCAACGCTTTTAAATCGGTTTTGACGGCGTCTAAGTCGAGTGTTTTAAAAGCTTCGGCATAGTTAAAGCCCGGGTCCATCGGATTGGTTTTGCTGTCGTGCTGGTGCAGGATGTCGAGGTTCAGTGCGTTTGGCCACCAGTTCATCGTCGCGTTGGCAGCTGTGGTGTTGGCACCGTGCATCACCGGACATTTGCCGCCTGTTGCTTTGTTGCTATCCATCTGAGGTTTCCTTCTGTTGGGTTCAAGTCAAAAGTTAAATTCTGCAGCAGCACGCTGCGCGCTCTGAGTTGGATTAAAGGTAGTCGCGAATTGCGATTTAGGAAACTGACTTAAATTAGTTGATGCAATCACTTTTATTGATTAAAAAGCTTGGTTTGAGGCTGTTTTTACCGAAATGAGGCAAACACGTAGGCGCAACGCTGCAGTCTTGGTCGTGAAGCGCAAGGCCTGCCATTTCGCCGGAACCATGTTGGGAAAAAGACTGTTCAGCCACGTCAGTTCAAACCGGTCAGTTCAAACCGGTCGGCGTGCTCCCATCGGCCAGCCGCCGGCAAATTTAATTTCACTGCCGGTATGAAAAGCTCCGCGAAGCCCGGCCAGATAGACAATCAGGTCGGCCAGTTCGTCCGGTTGACCCAGTCGCCCGGCCGGTACCTGCGCTGCGACAAAAGCGGCCCCGGCCGGGTCGTCGATAAAGCGGGCGCGTGGATAATAGGCTTCGCTGTAGTAAAAATTCGGTGCGATAGCGTTGACCGCCACACCAAAAGGCGCCAGTTCAATGGCGGCACTGCGCATCAGTGCATTGGCAGCCGCGCGCGCTAAGTCTGGCAATGCGCCGCCGGGTTGCGGTAATTCGGTGCGACAGGATGTGATCATAATGATGCTGCCGCGGCCTTGCGCGCTCATCAGCGGTTGCACCGCCTGCAGCAATCGAAATGGCGCCACCACCAGCGCGGCCAGCGTTTGTTCCAGCTGGTGCAGCGACACCGCTGCGATTGGCAGCTGTAGTGCAGGAAAGACATCATTACTGACCACGACCGCCAGGGCTGATCCAGCATCCACGCACGGCGCCAGCCACTGTTCTGGTTCAGTGCCTTTGACCGCGTGCACCGCATGCTGATGGGCGGGAACCACTTCTTGGCAAAACGCTGCAAAGCCGGCCTGCGTCGCGAAAACCGGGTCCTGCACCAACACGCGGTAACCTGCCCGCGCCAGCGCCTGCACCGCAGCAGGGCCAGCAAACTGGCTGGCATTGGTGACTAACGCAAGGGGTTGTTGGTTCATACTCAGGTGCTCCGCTGGACAGCCGCACCCCACAGCCTAATCAGTGCTGCGCGGCGGCGCGATAGCACTTTAGTACTGGGTTGCTCATCGATAGCAATGTAAGGCGGCGATGTTTTTCAGAGGTGTGCCCTGTCACTGTGACAACAAATCAGATTGACTCAGGACTTGCTTAGATGGCGGAAACTACCATCCCAATCCGGCGCTGGCGCTTGTTGCAATAGCGCCTCAATCCTTGGCAGATATAACAAAATCAAACGGCTAAGCACCGGTTCGACGGACTGCTGCGACAACGTCAACAACAACTGCTGTGCTCTGGCAAAGTCGCGGGAGAAATAACAGCCAAGGGCCTCGTTGAATTGGCCGAAGTCGGCCAAAACCTCTGCAGGTAATGCGGCAGATAATGGCAGATAGAGCCGGACCGCCTGCTGCTTGCCTTTTACTTGCACTTTATCCACCAATACAGCTTGCAGCGAGCCCGCGAAGGCCTTCGTCGTTTCACTGATCAACAATGGCACCGCGTAATAAGCGGTCAGCGCTTCCAGGCGTGAAGCCAGATTGACTGCATCACCAATCACGGTATAACTGCGACGAAAATCTGAGCCCATATCGCCGACATTCATCTCGCCGCTGTTGATACCAATACCCGTCTCGACGCACGGCAAACCTTCTTTGGCAAATTGCTGATTGAGCACCACGAGAGCAGCCTGCATGGCCAGCGCCGCCTGCACAGCCTTGCGCCCATGCTCTGGATCCGGCAACGGCGCGCCCCAAAATGCCATCACCATATCGCCGACATACTTATCAATGGTGCCGTCGTGTGCCTGGATCACGCCGGTGAGAACGTTGAACACGCGGTTTAACCATTGCTTGAGCTGCTGCGGCGTCATTTGTTCCGAAATCGCCGTAAAGCCGCGAATGTCACAAAACAGCACCGTCAACAGCTTCTTCTCGCCGTCCAGACTCAGTGAGGCCGGATCGTGCAACAGGCGCTCGATATGCGCCGGCGGCACATACTGATCAAACACCGCTTTCATGCGGGTGCGACGCCGATTCTCCCGAAAAAAACCGGCGCTGACATAATAGGCTGCCAATAACAACACCAGACTGCAAGGCAATAAGACTGGTAAATCAATAACTTGCCACAACCACAACAGCACATTCGCGCTAACAACCAGCAGCAGCAACAGCAGGCTGAGCGCCAGACTCGACACAGGCCCGAGCCGGGGTAAAGACCAGAGGCAACAGACTGCCAACAGCACCAGTTGCAGCGCCAGTGCGGCGCGCCACCAATCTGGCCGGTATGGAATAGCTTGCGGGAACATCAGCGCTTCAAATACCGTCGCATGGATCTCTACTCCGGGAAAGGCCTGCGCCGTCGGAGTTGCCCGTAAATCTGCCAGCCCGGCGGCAGACGTACCAACAAAGACGACAGCCCCGGCAAAAGCGGCGCGGTCAAACCGGCCCTGCACAATGGCACTGGCGGAGGTATAAGGATAATGCCGCGCACCGCCGCGATAGGGCACCAGAATGCGCCCCCGCTCATCAGTGCGGATCAGACTGTTGCCAAGCCGCAACCCTTCTAACCAAGCTTGACCGCGCTGCGCATGCCAAACCGGCTCGATGTGATCCAGCAAGCTATAAACCCGGAAGGCCTCCAGCGCGAGCGAAGGATGTAACTGCCCGGCATACTGCTGCACCAGCGCAGCGCTGCGGATAAAGCCGTCGGCGTCCGCATCGGCATTGATAAACCCTTGCCCAGCGGCGGCGGTCGCGAGGAGGGACAATGGCGGAGCAAAACCTGCAAATGGCGGGAACGGATCAGCTCCCGCCGGCCTTTGCTGCCTGATCGCAGCCACCGCTGTTGGTTGCGGGCGAGCGGCGTGCTGGTGCAGCACATTGGCCAGCACCACCTCACCGCCTTGCAGTGCACGGGCAAACTGCTGATCCTGATCCTGCGCCTGCGCAAACTGCAGCCAGTCCTGCTGCTGACGGGCACTGAGTTCAGACCATTGCGGCCACTGGCTGGCCGCCGACAGCAGCGGATTAGGCTGCGCTTCGGCAAACAGGATGTCATAAACGACCAGCACAACACCGGCTTGCTGCAGTTGCGCGGTCAGTTCGGCAAAATGGCGTCGCTCCCAAGGCATCCGGCCAATCGCCGCTAGACTGGCTTCATCGATATCCACGATCTGAATATTACTGACACTCTGTGGCCAGGGCGGCAGATACTGTAACCGGCTGTCGTACCACATGCCGTCAAGCCGTTGCAGCAGCGGTGCCAGCGCAGCAGGCGGCAACAGCTGCAACCAGAGCAATAGCACTAGCAACAGAAGCGCAAACAGGTCGCGCCGCCATGACCAGCGTGGTGTGCCGGTTTGCGGCAGGTAATTGGGGCCATGGCTGTTGCTCATGTTCGCTCCGGCCTAACGAGCATCCACTGGTTAGCGCACATCAAGCTGCACGGTTCCCTGGCTGCTACCACCAAAAGCCCCGGCGAGCTGATAGGTGAAACTATCACTGCCGGTAAAGCCGCGGTTTGGCGTATAGCTAAAGCTCCCATCTGGCTTTAGCACCACAACCCCATTGGCAGGGGCCTGCAGTAAAGTGGCGCTCAGGCTGGGCCATGGCGCCTGATTGGCAAAACCCAGTTCAACGACTTCACCAGTGGTCGCAGCCAGCCAGAACGTTTTGCCGTCGGCACTGCTGGCAAGGCCGCTGATATTGCCAACGCCGGCCGGCAGCGCCATCTGCCGTATCAGTTTGCCGCTTTGATCAAATTCCGCAATTGCCGACTGAATGCTACTGGCGATCAGCAGATTGCCATTCACCGGATTCACATGCAGATCGCCAAAACTGACTGAAAAACTATGCGTTGCGGTCACCAGCCCAAAACTATTGATCACCCGACCACTGACCGGATCGATCTGCGCCACCTGATTGCCAATATTGGCGGCAGGGACATTGTCCTGCAGCAGCCATAAAGTGCCGGTTTTACTGTTAAAGGCACCGCCCACCACATGACTGGCACCAAAGGCAGTATCAAGACGGCTCAGTAACGCGCCCGTTTGTGGGTCCAGTGCGAATACTTCGGTTTCATTGGTCTCGCCGTTAAAAAACAGCAAAGTGCCTTGAGGAACCCGCACATCTTTCAGTAAAAACGCCTGCGCGGCGATATCAACATCGACATCATTGGCTGCTTCGCCTTGTCGTGCAAAACTGCTAAGCGCAGCTCCGCGCCGGTCAACTTGATGAATATTGGCGGCGAATTCAGGATATAAAAACAGCCGTTGCTGATACTCATTTGCCGCCAGCCCCACTAGCGCGCCGAGGCCCGGGTTAAAACGATGCCGGATATTCAAGCTGTTGCCCTGCAGCTGATTGCGCCCATCGTTGTCATTGCCAAGAACCCCGGGGGCAGCCACCGCAAAGGTTTGATTCGCACCGGCCTGATAGCTGTCATTGGTGGCAATTGGCGGGGTTGTGCCGGGCGGATCCAGCGCCGCACCTGGGATGGTAAAACTAAGCCGGTCCAGCGGTGCCCGCATTTCGGCGCCAGCAACCTGGCCGACCTGACCGATACTGCAAGCGAGGCCCCCGCTCAGCCCGCTGCAACTGGCGGTATTGCCAATAAAAGCAGCAAAACCCAGCGAATCGGCAAATGGCATATTCGGATACAGGCCTTGGTACTGGCCACCGCTATCGGGGAATAGACTGAGTTCAAACCGGGCCTGACCGGTCCGGACAAACTGCACACTGTTATTGTTGGCAGAAATCGACCGTGCCAACACCGGCGACTGCCCCGTCCCCGGATACGTCATCATCAGAGCATAACTGCCCTGCTGGCCCGGTACATTGCCGCTTTGCGCCGATTCCGTATAACGGCCGAGCATCGAACAGCGCGTATCCACCAGCTGCACGCAATCGCCGATCCGGTAAAGCCCGGTGCCAATCTGACTGCCGGCCGGGTCCGCGCCTTGCCCGATGTAATAGAACTCTCCGCTGAGACTAGTCGACTGACCGGCCAGATTGCTGATCCGCGGCGCAATGGTCAGCTGCACACTGGCCTGAGCCACGCCACCCCGCCCATCGCTGATTTGATACACAAAGCTATCAGTGCCGCGAAAGCCAGCGTTTGGCACATAACTGAAACTGCCATTGCTAAAGAGCTGCAAAGTGCCGAATTGCGCGGGCGTGATGGCGCTGGTTTGTACGCTGAGTGGATCGGCATCCGGATCCACATCATTGGCCAGTAACCCCTGATCCGCATTCACCGTTAAGGTTTGATCACTACGCCCGCTGTAGCTGTCATTGATGGCCACCGGCGGCTTATTGGCGCGTAACGACTGCACCACGATTTCAGGCGTCAACGCCGTTTCACCACTGCCACTTAAGCCGGTGATAAACAGATAATAATCTTTGAACGGATCCAAAGCATTGAACTGCGCCGCGGTGCTTTTTTGTGCCAGCAAAGCCTGTCCATCCGGCAACTGCTTGTAGTTGGCACGATTAACGCCGCTTGCGCTGGCCAGATACAGGTTGTAACGCAACAGCGACGGACTGGGGTCCCAACGCACCGACAGACTTTTCCCGTCGCTGCTACGTTGCACCTGCAGGGTGCCGGGACTCGGTGGTTGCCATTGGATACTGGTGCTTGCGACCTGAGTTTTTCTGCCAAAGCGATCCGTGAGCCAAAGCTGCAGTTGCAACCTGCCCGCGGCTAGTTTCAGCGTATGGGGGTCAAAATTGTTGATCCTATGGCTAAAACTACTGCCTCCACAGCTGATTTCACTGTCGCACAACAGCAATTGCGCCTGATGATTGAAAGTGACCAGGACCTGCGCTATCCCGTCGTTGTCTTGCGCTTCGACCGCCAGTAGCAGGTTGGTTTTGGCTTGGTATCCCTCTTGCGGTTGAATGAAACGCCCCAGACTCTCCGCAGCCAGGGCCTGCGGGCAGCAGGCTAAAACCAGTAGCGGGACTATTCGCAACCACAGTTGCCCGAACCATTTTCTGCACTGTTGCATCTGCCAGATCCTCAGGGTTGTTCCGTCAGTTCAAAGCCACCTTCAATACGGACCGTCGGATCTTCCCATTCATACAAACTCAGCTTGCCAAGCACCCGTCGGGCATCATCCAACAACAAGCCTTGTAAAGTACCGGTCGCCAGCACATTGCCATGACTGGCAAAATTGATCTTCAGATCCAGTGCAGCGCCATTGATCAGACCGTTAAACACGGCAAACCATTCACCACCACTATCGGTAAAAGATAACTGGCCCTCTGGCACCCAGGCGCGGTCAAAATCAATCAGCATGGCTAGGCGGAGATCGGTGACAGGCCCTTTGCTGCTGACCAGACTATGACCGGCTAAAAAGTCAAAGCTGGCCGTACCGGTCCGGGTGACAGTGTCCATGCCCTGCAGGCTCCAGTGCGCGCTGAGCTCGGCAATGCCATAAAAACTGAAGCCGCTGACATCGGTCGTCAGCCCTTGACTGTGGCGTGGCAGCAGGTTGGGGAGCAATGCCCAGGCCGGTTGCTGCGCTGCAGGGCTGTCCGGCGCCTGAGTGGCGTGCTGTAACGGCGCCTGATCGGTTAAAGCAGCCGGCATCGTGTTGGCAAACAAGACCGGCGGCCTGAGCAAAAACTCGACATCGCCATTGGCACGCACGATGGCAAAACGAAAAGCCTGCGCCGGTCCTAAAGCAAAGTTGCTACCGGCGCCGGGCACTGTGACGGCAATATCAATAACCCCATCCCAACCGGCCAGATACAAATCACCGTCCTTGATCACGGCCTCATAATGCGTGCCACGCACACCGATAGTGGCGACCGGCGTATTGAGCTGATAGTTTTTACCGGCGCCGGGCAAGGTGCCGGTGATGGTGCGAAGCCCACCTTTGAGCAGTTCCAGCCTGATCTGACTTTCCGCAGTGGCGGCATCGAGCTGATACTGCCGGATCGCCAGTGCAGAATCTGCCTGCAAGGAGAGCAATCCGCCATCGGACATCCGCAGCTGACTAGCGCTGACCGGGCCGGTCGTGACCAGATCTGCGCTGTAAACCGGTGCCAGTCGTTGCAGCGACCGGATCTCTGCCTCAGTGCGTGCTTCAACGATGCCACGCGCCATCACCGTTTTACCGGCAGCAAGCGGCGTTGCAGCGGCATCAAGGGCGCATAGCAACAGCGCACCCATCAGCAGCAACAGCGCTGCTGGGCGCAACAGCTGGCGCAGCGCGGCCTGCCTTGACGCCATCCCATCAGAATGCATAGCGGACTCCTACCCAGCCGCGGTTGCGCCGGTATTGATAGAGGCTCAGGTTACTATCGTTACGCAAGTGGCTCAGACTGGTCAGCAACCGCCATTCCGGATTGATCTGGTAGCTGACTTCCACTTCTGCCCGCAGATAACTATCTTGCCGCGTCGCAGCAAATAACGGGTGCACGGCCTGATAGTCGCCACGGGAATAGTCGAACTGGAGGCTGGTTTGCCAATGGTCACTGAAGGTCTGCAGCCACTGATAACCCAAGCCCAATGCATCCCGGCTGTTAAACTCACTTCGCGTCAGCTCGCTATGCTCAGTGCCACTGCGCAGTAATAAGCGATGCTCCGCCTGCCCCAGCCGCAGCGCCAGCCAGCCCTCCAGCAACCACTGTTGTTTGTCGAGTGTTGGCAAATTGGCGTAGGCAAAGTCAGCCCAGGTTAAATCCAGCCCGAGGCTGATGCTCTGACCAAAGGCGCGGTTGATGCTGGTTTTCATGCCCTGATAGGCCAGATAGCTGTCGCCGTCGAGTTCAACCGGCCGGTAAAACACTTCCGCTGACCATTGCAGGCCACGCCAGCGCGCTTGATAACCCGCCAGCACACTGGCATAAGCCCGGTTGTAAACGCCATCCTGCTGGTAACTGCTGTGCAACACACCAGCAGAGGCATAAAAAGCGCTATGCTGGCTGCGCGGTAACACATAGTTCAGCTGCGCCTGTACTTCCTGAAAGCTACTGCGCCGCGCCAGACTGGATTCAAATAGGCGAACTTGCCCGAGCAAAGGCACAAAGACAAATTCATCGTCGATGCCGCTGTTTGGATTGCTGTCGGAACCCGCACTCAGCTGCAGCCAGTTTTGCCAATATCCCAGCGACGGATCGCGCAGCTTGTTGATCCGCAACAAATATGTCTGCACTAAAGCGGCTTCCCGCTCGGGCAGACTGGCTTGTTGCAATGCCAGAAACTCACGTTCTGCTGCCGGCACATTACCCAGTTCGAAATAACTGACTGCGAGTAATAAACGCAGCTCCGCTGCATACGGGGTCGCCTGAACCGCCCGTTCCAGCGCAAAGACCGCTTGATGCAGCTGGCCGGCACCACGAGCGGCGACGGCATAGAGGTAATCAAAACGCGGCTCACCTTCCTGCTCAGGCAGCAAGTGACCGGCAAGCTGCCAGGCCGCGGCATGATTTTGTTGTTGTAACAGGCTTTCCAGTGTATCGACAGACTGCCCGGCCCCCTGTGGGGCCGCGACAGCAAGCGGTGATAACAGCACAAACATCAGACCGCCACACAGCTGGCAATTCAAACCAGTGTTGGGCATAACAAAAACCAGACAGAGACAAGGGTTTCCTGAGTCTAGTCAGGAAGTCTCTGTGGGGGAAAGTTCAGACGATAAAAACTGCGGGTGTGCGATCTGCAATAGGGTTGCCAGCAGACCAACACCTGCTCTGCCGATTGGTTTTTCCGCCCGGCAAGGACATCGTTGATGATTTGATATTGCCATCCGAACTAGGGGTTAATTAAAAGGCACAAAGGCTTGCCTGAGCAAGCACTGCAAGGTACGGTAACCTCGAAATTTTTAAGGAGTCGCTGTGATGTTTGAAGCCCTGACCCAAATCGGATTACCGATCGCATTAATTCTGATCATGACGGGTGTCGGAATGACTCTCAAACTTGCTAACTTCTCCGATGTGTTGCGTCAACCGAAGGCGTTTATCGTCGGTGCTGTGGCGCAAATGCTGCTATTGCCATTGGCTGCTGTGGCGGTGATTGCGTTGTTTGGCCTTAAAGGCGAACTGGCGGTCGGGCTGTTTATTCTGGCGCTGTGCCCGGGTGGTACCACTTCAAATCTCTACAGCTATTTATGTAAAGCCGATGTTGGCTTGTCGGTGTCACTAACGGCACTGGTTGGACTGCTCACACCTTTTACCCTGCCGCTGCTGGCCGCCTGGGCGATCGAGTTTTACCTCGGTGCCAATACCGCCTTTAGTTTACCCTTGGTGAAAACCTGGTTGACCCTGATGATCGTCAGCGTGTTGCCGGTATTTCTGGGGATGTTTGTCAAGGCGAAATGGCCGCAACTGGCCGACCGCATTCAACCGGCGATCAGCCGTTTTTCAGTCATCGTGCTGTTGCTGTTAATCATCAGTATCGCCATCGATCTGGGTGATGATTTGTGGTCATTTCTGCTGCAGGCAGGTCCGGCCGCCTTGATGCTGAATGTCCTGACGATGGCTGGTGGTTATTGGCTAGGCAAAATAGTGCTCGCCAATGACACGCAAGCGAAAACAATTTGTCTGGAAGTCGGCCTACAAAATGGCACTTTGGCGCTGTTAATCACCACCGGCATTTTGAGTAACAGCACCATGTCGATTGCGCCAAGCGTCTATAGCTTATTGATGTTTTTTACCGCGAGTTTATTTACCTTGTGGGTGCTTAAACTCAAAAAGTAAACAGGGTCGTTGGCATCCATGCCCTGGAGATAAGGAGTGATGAATGTTGCCGATAAGAACTGGGATCATGCTGTTATTTGTGCTGTGCTGGAGCCTAAACGCTAAGGCAACACAACCCAACACTGGCGGCACTTTCACCACGCTTGCACCGATGCCCATTGCGGTGCAGGAAATTTATCCGGTGCTGCATCAGGAAGAGATTTATGTCGCAGGAGGGCTTAGCCATAGCTTACCCATCCAAGATGGGCAGATGACGGCCGCAGTGCAGATTTATAATATTGAGCAAAATCAATGGCGGCGTGGTCCGGATTTACCTGAAGGCCGCCATCATGCACAGCTGGTTTCAATCGGCAGTGATCTTTATCTGCTCGGCGGTTTTGTTCGCGCTAAACACGCGCGTAGCGACAACTTTTGGCAAGACGGTAATTGGCAGGCCAGTGCCGACATTCTAAAACTTGGCGCTCAAGCCACCACCTGGCAAATGGTCGGACAGCTACCCAAACCGCTGGCCGAAACGGTGAGTTTTGTCAAAGACCAACACATTCACTTACTGGGCGGACGCAGCCCAGCGACGGCTGACAACAGCCAATGGCAGCATCATATTGATCAGGATTGGCATTGGCAGATCAATCCCCTTGCCTTACCCGCGCCTGGCGCTGTGACTGAACTTGCCAGGTTGCCGGTGAAGAAAAATAGTGCGGCGATCGCAATCTTGAACCAACAAGCCTGGTGGTTAGGCGGACGCAATCGCGAACTTGGTAATTCGCAGGGAGTGGCCGTCTTTGATTTTGCCACTGCAGGTTGGTTGCCTGCCGCACAGACGCCGAACTTACCTCAAGCGCAAGCTGGCTTGGCAGCAGCTGCAATCGGTACTCAAATTTGCGTGTTTGGCGGCGAAGGCAGCCAAGAGCCAAACAAGGTCTTTCATACCATCTGGTGTTTTACCCCAAAAACTGGCCAGTGGCAGACGGAAGGTCAAATGCAGCCTGCCCGCCATGGCCACGGCGCTGTTGCGGTTGGGGAGGCAGTATATTTAATCGGTGGCGCCACGGCCGCAGGGTTAAAAGAGACCACGGGATTGCTGCAACGCTGGCAGTTGGGGGCAAAGTAACGGCAGGCACAAGTTGATTTGCAGATGGTGCCAACGACCTGAGAAATTCTCCGCTTAATCGCTCACTCCATGGCTGTTGCTGCTGGCTTTGTTTGACTTAGGGGTTACTGCTCTGACACCAGAAGTCGATCCCAACCGAGCAAAAATGCCAGTTTTTCGACTGGCATGGTACGCTGACTTGCTTATTTGATCAGCTTATAGGCTGTCCATGTTTCGCCGGTGTGAAGGTCTTTGCCTTTCAGGATATTTGGCAGTACTTCAGTCACCTGATATTTAACGATGCAACGAGTACTGTTTAAACCCGGCTGACCAGCTGTACAAAAGCTCAGCTGATTTAATTCAGTGACTGTGACAGATACAAGATTAAACACGAAGTTTCTCTCGTCAGTGAGTACGCCACCATCATTGAAAAACTCAACGTATTTATCAATATTGCTTCGGTCGTAGCTAATCCGCCATTTGGTTCCTTTGATATTATCGAAAGTAACCATCGCCTTGTTATCCTGCAGTTTGTATTTGACTTCACCTTCAGCGGTTAACCAAACCACATCAGGACGTAGATCACCGTTTAGATCCTGCAATGCAAACTGTTTGACATTCTCTCCCTGTAACAACGTTTGCGTTTCATTGAATTCTGGTTCGACTGCAGTCACTGTCAAACTTGTGATAGTGATGGCTGCATAAAACCCAGCTGCGAATTTTTTGTGCAATTTAAAGCTCCTTTTAAACGAACATAAAGTATTTCCCTGCACTACCCCGCATACGTTATGGGTGAAGGGCTACAAACTCACCTTCCCCGATTTATGCGAGTTCGTACATTATTTATCCTGCAGGAGCTCGGTATTGTTGTCAATTCGTAAAAAACAATCGCATTTTTTGCTGCATTACCAACATATCAATCAAGGCTCATTTTTCTTCAATCCAGAGTGCGTCTATCAGCCGGATCATGCCACAGTCTTTATGGCCATCCTTGTTGGGTCTTTGCGGCCCACTGGTTGACGCATAAGTGTGGCGACAGGTGTAAGGTCTGCGGTAGAGAACTTTGGCTTGCTTGAGGGCGGACTTTCAGAAAGGTGAGCGCGGCACGCTGTCATCTTGCCATGGTCTCATAGTGCGCGGGTCTAATAAATGGCACCTAGAGGAAGCCGCACATCGTTATGCGAAAACGGCTGTGCAGCGGATCAAGATCAGCCGATGATGAACGAATTTTCAGCAGCCATCTGACCTTTCCCCGGAATTAATACCAATCCGGTGATGAGATTTTCCAGCTTATGCTGCCTGTTTTGCATACTCAACAGGCGACATGTAATTCAATGAACTATGTGGGCGAACAGTGTTGTAATGCTCGCGCCATAAATCGATTTCGTATCGGGCCTCGTCCATCGTTCTAAACCAGTGTTGGTTCAAACACTCGTTCCTGAACTTGCCATTTAAGCTTTCAACAAAAGCGTTTTGTGTTGGTTTCCCAGGCTGAATAAACCCCAGACTCACGCCAGTTTCTTTGCACCAGAAGAACATTGCCTTGCTGGTAAATTCAGTGCCGTTATCGCAAATTACTTTGTTAGGTTTGCCACGCTGCTCAATCAGCAAACTTAAGAATCTGGCGACTTGTCTGCCGCTGATAGAAACCGAAACCAGTTGCCCAACCATTTCCCGCGAATAGTCATCCACCACATTCAATACCCGAAAGCGCCGGCCATTGCTGAGCTGGTCAGACACAAAATCCATCGACCAGCGCTGATTCACTGCCGTTGGCACTTCCATCGGCTGGCGTGGCCGGGTCAACTTTTTGCGTTTCTTGGTTCGAACCTGCAAGCCTTCTTCGGTATAAAGACGATAGGTATGTTTGCGATTTTTGACCATTCCTTCGCCGCGAAGCAGTCCATGCAACATCAGATAACCGTAACGCGGATATAGGCTGGCAAGCGCCTTTAAACGCTGGCGCAAGCTGCTATCTGCATTCGTTTTTGGCTCATAACGCAGTGCCGTTCGACTCAATCCCGCCAACTTGCAGGCCACCCGTTCACTCAGACGAAATGCTGCCATCAGATGTTGAGCAACAGGTTTCCTTGCCGCTGGCGTCACCACTTTTTTGACAGCACATCCTTCATGGCTTCGACTTCCAGCATCTTGTCGGCCAGCATCTTTTTGAGCCGGGTATTCTCAACTTCAAGCTCCTTCAGACGTTTGGCTTCGTTCACTTCCAGACCTGCGTACTTGCTGCGCCAGTTGTAGAAGGTGCCGACAGATATGCCCATCTCGCGGCACAGATCTTCAACTTTAGAACCCGCTTCATGCTGCTTGATGGCTTTGATGATTTGTTCTTCGGTGTAACGTTTTTTCATTTTGAGATCTCCATTGGCTCCAGTTTATTGGAAATCTCATCAATGTCATGGTCTTAAATTTGGGGTAAAGGTCAATATGCCTCTGGCGTAGAGTGCAAAACGCTATTACAGAGTCTTATAGCAGAAGGTTTAGCATGTCATTTTGAAACTAAGTTTAATGGTAATAAACTGCCTTCTCTGTTCAGTGGTATTCAAAATCAAGATTGGGTAGCGCTCTATGAGCAGATGCGATCGGAATTAAACAGTGAAGAATTTAGCTATCCAGTATATTTCGGCGGCGAGGACGAGGCGAAATTTCCTAATCATGCAGCCTATTGGGTAGGCTTTAATTTAGTTTCACAATATATAAATAAGCATGGCAGTTGTGCTGCATCGTTAGTTTCCATTCCAACAGAAAAAATCGTTGAAAAATCAGCATAACAATCACCTTAAACATCGCGACCTGTGGCGTTCGGAAACTTCCCCCCATAAAGTTATACTATAGTGCCACTTTAAAGTTAGCACAGGGTGACCGAATGAAAGTTGAGCTAGTGACGAACCTCAAGCGCCAAGCTACCAAGATTCTGGCAGAGCTGCATTTGTCGAAAGAGCCCGTATTGATTACGGAGCATGGCCAGCCATCTGCATACCTTGTTGATGTGCAAGATTATGAATTTATGCAGCGTCGGCTTGCGCTGCTTGAGGGGCTTGCCCGGGGAGAGCGCGCTGTACTTGAGGGAAGAACGTATAGCCAAAGTGAGGCCAGAGAGAAAATGAGTAAATGGCTGAAGTAATCTGGACAGAGCCAGCCCTGCAAGAACTGGATGCCATTGCTGAATACATTGCTTTGGACAATCCTGCGGCTGCAAGTGGTCTCGTGAAGGCTGTTTTCGATCACACAGAACGTTTGCAGAATTTTCCCAAATCCGGGCGGATCCCTCCTGAGTTACCAGATTCGGTATACAGGGAGGTCGTTGTGCCGCCGTGTCGTATTTTTTATCGTGAGGATGAGCAACAGGTTTTTATCCTCTTTGTCATGCCAGAGGAGCGCCAGCTTCGTGCGTTCATGCTTGGTAACAGCTAACAATCCGCGTCATTCGCGGTCTTCGCCCCCTGCGGCGTTAGGTGGATTATGAAGACTCCTCGCAAGTCTGATCTCGAAGTAGGTCAAGGCCGGATTATCCGGAGATTCACGGAGCAAGAAGCCCGGCAGCTCGTCGGAGAATGGATTGACGTGTACGCAAAGAATGCTGAGGGGGCCAATATCGAGGCATTCCTCTGGCATACGTTCAGCTCCGGCGCATTTCCATCCGTTTGCAAGCGAGAGGCAGAACTTCACTACGCTGAGCAAGTTGCTTCGGAGATCGTCGTTCTGTCGAATGATCGAGTTTCCGCCCTTCTGACTGATTCGTTGCCGACGCAATGCAGCGTGTCGGACTATCTAGTGTTCCCAAGGAACCTTGCATGGTCGATGGCATTTACTCATGAAGATGGATGGTTGGGGCCCTACTTCGCGAAGCATGCAAGGTATGATTCTCTGGTTGTCGACAACATCAGGCGTAGTCGCGATATGCAGCGCAAAGCTCTGGAAGCCGAGCGAGCCAAGCGCGAGGGTTGGCTTTGATAGAGCCACCTCACTATTCGTTCAAGCGGCATATTCGATAAGGAAATTTCGTGCTTCGAGGATTAAATCATATAACCATTGCTGTCAGTGATTTAGAGCGCTCAATCGATTTTTATACTGACGTTCTCGGTATGCGCGGTCATGTTCGTTGGGATAAAGGTGCATACCTTAGTCTTGGTGAGGTTTGGTTTTGTCTGTCGTATGAATCGCCACCAATAAACTAGACACTTCCCAGCCGTTCTTGGTAACGGTTTTCATACTCTACCGGTGACAGCAGATTATTGGAACCATGTTTCCGTTTACTGTTGTAAAACATTTCAATGTAATCAAACACATCACTTCGGGCTTCATCTCGTGTCGAGTAGACTTTCCGTTTAATCCGCTCACGTTTCAATAGCTGGAAGAAGCTTTCTGCCACAGCATTGTCATGGCAGTTTCCGCGCCTGCTCATGCTGCCCTGTAGACCATGTGTTTTCAGGAATGCCTGCCAGTTGCGAATTTCGGGGTCGTCCGGCCACTCATTTCGGTGTGAACCGGCCAGTCATTTCGGTATCGTCCGGCCACCTATTTCGGTGTGAACCGGCCAGTCGTTTCGGTGTCGTCCGGCC
>Ga0209812_10000946_pt1 | contig 22561 bp, 24 predicted proteins | sample JI71714BDNA_FD_187502 | JGI IMG/M metagenome (GOLD analysis project Ga0209812, IMG submission 187502) | Wastewater effluent complex algal communities from Wisconsin, to seasonally profile nutrient transformation and Carbon sequestration -... | ecosystem: Engineered > WWTP > Effluent > Algae...
TCATGGTTACCTGGGACATAAATGACATCCACACCTTGTTCTGCCTTTTGCAGCAAGCATTGCAACACTTTATTGTGGGCAGCGGGCCAATGCAGCTGCTTTTGCATCGACCAAAAGTCGACTATATCACCTAATAGAAAGATTTTTTCAGCTCGACTTGTTGCTAAAAAGCTTAACAAATAATCAGCTTGGCAGTCTTTACAGCCCAGATGAACATCAGAAATAAAGATAGTGCGACAGCTTAGCATGGTAGTGGCCCTTTATCGATTTCTCAGAACCTAGCTTGGGCTGTCGATATGACCTTCATATGACAAAACGTTGACGTTTTATTGACCCATTACTTAGGGAATAGGTGGATAGTACAACTGAGTCACTAAGAATTCGGGAATACGGGTATTCAGCCAAAACTGAGGCTTTAGTGGGTGTTTACCAAAAACAAATCCAACATGTCCCCCGTGCTGACACAATTGATAATCAATGTAAGGACTCAGTTCGTCAGGTGTTGGAATAACTGCATCACTTAAAAACGGATCATCTTTGGCATGAATGATCAGCGTAGGTATGCGGATATGCTGCAAAAACGCCATACCACTGGCACGTTGATAATAGTCTTGCGCATTCAAGAAACCATGGATCGGGGCGGTGTAGTATTCATCAAATTCAGCAATACTGCGAATACGGTTAACAAGGGTAGCTGTTAACGGGAGAGGGAAATTAGGATGATTTGCTAGCTTTTGCAAGGTGGCGTTTTTTAACCGTTTTAGCAGGTATCGTTGGTAAATTTTGCTGCTCCCTTGGTTGATACGTGTTGCGCAAGCCGCTAAAGACAAAGGTGGGCAGACTGCAACTGCGGCGCGAAGTGGGTTATGCGCTGCTTGTTCACCACAATATTTGACAAGCACGTTGGCGCCGAGTGAAAAACCTACCGCGCACAGTGGCATCGCCGGAAAACGCTGTTGCAGCAACGAGATGACTTCGGCAAGGTCTGTGGTATCACCGCTATGATAGGCTCTGGCTAACTTGTTAGGCTGCCCATTACAGCCGCGGAAATGCATGAGTACACAGGGCAAGCCGTGTTGCTTTAATGCTGTTATCACGCCCTGAATATAATGACTATGAATATCACCTGCTAAGCCATGAAGTAACAACACCAGTGGCCTCTTTTCCTCTACGGTGAGTGTTTCACTCCAGTTAAGTTGTAGGTGATCACCATCACTGAGCGTAACCAATTCTGGCTCAGTGAGTAAGGTTGGTTTTGGACTGAGGTATTTGGCAAAAATGGTTTGTAAATGCGCATTGCGCAGCCACCAAGGGGCGCTGAAGGTAGAGCGGGGTGCGGTACTGCTGAGGTCTGCTTGCAAAAAGAGTTGTCCTGATAAAGAATGAGGTTAGGTTTATTCAATCTGGACGGTTATGCACAGACGTCAATTTATTCTCGCAGGCTTAGCCATAGCCGGCACGGCTGCTTTGGGCGTGCCCCTTTGGCATTATAGCGTGAGTGCACAGCCGGAGAACAGAGCCTTGGTGTTTTCTGCTATTCTTCCTGCGTTATTATATGGCGCACTTCCTGCAGACGGCGCTGCTGCGGCGGCAGCTTTGCAGCGAACAGAACAAGCTTTACATGATTTTATTCCTTACTTACCTAAACGTCAGCAGCAAGAGTTGGATCAACTTATTAATGCGTTGGCGCACAGAGTAAGTCGTTTGGCTATTACCGGATATTGGGTCTCTGTAAAAGAGTTAACGATTAATGCGCGTTTACAGATGCTACAGCGTTGGCGGGAAAGTTACCTAGTTGTATTACAGCAGGCTTATCACGGTTTACGTGAGCTGTTATACGGTGCGTTTTATGGGCAGCCAGAACATTGGCAAAACCTTAATTATACTGCGCCGAGGTTTCGATGAGCGCTAGCAATCACATTGATGCCAGTACGTTACAAGATGATCAGCATTTTTCTGCAGACATTGTGATTGTTGGTACTGGGGCGGGAGGCGGTATTGCCGCTGAGCAATTTGCGAAAGCGGGTTTTAATGTATTACTACTGGAAGAAGGTGCTTGGTATCAACGCGAACATTTCGTGATGGAGGAACGTTGGGCTTATCCGCAACTTTATCAGGAAGGTGCTGCACGTAAAACCCGTGATCAATCGATTAGCATTCTTCAGGGACGTACGGTGGGGGGATCTACTACAGTAAATTGGACCACTTCTATTCGTACGCCTGAGCCTACTTTAGCGTATTGGCAAAGTGAGTTTGGGCTTAACTTTAGTGCTGAGTATAACCTTACGCCCTTTTTTGCATTAGCAGAGCAGCGACTTCACATTCAGGCGTGGTCAGTCCCGCCCAATCCAAATAATGCGAAGTTACAGCAAGGTTGTGAAGCACTGGGGTGGGAATATTCGGTCATTAATCGAAATGTAAATGGCTGTGCCAACCTAGGTTATTGTGGCATGGGTTGTCCCATTAATGCTAAACAATCCATGTTAGTGAGTACCATTCCAGAGGCAATGCGTTTGGGCGCAACCTTGATTTCTCGTATTTCTGTACGCCGCATACTTTGGCGGCAAGACAAGGTGATAGGATTAGTTGCGGTACCTGTCGATCAGTATTTTCAACCCCGTGCGGATATTCAACTTACCATCAGCGCTAAGCACTATATTCTGGCAGCTGGCGCTATTGGTTCTCCAGCGCTCCTGTTACGCTCTAATGTCCCTAATCCATCCGGTCGTTTAGGAAAACACACTTACTTACATCCAACAGTAATTTCCGGTGCGATTTTTGCTGAGCAGATAAATGGTCATCATGGTGCGCCCCAATCTATTTATTCTGATCAGTTTGTATGGCCAAAGGCGCATGAGGAAATAGGTTATAAACTCGAAGTGCCGCCTATTCATCCGGTTTTAATGGCAACCAAGTTGGTCGGTATGGCTGAGCAACACGCAAATTTAATGCAACAATTTAATCAATTACAAGTCACTATTGCTTTATTACGCGATGGTTTCCATCCTGAAAGTCAGGGTGGGACAGTACATTTAGATGCAGCAGGACAGCCTGTGTTAGATTATCCACTAACGGCTTATTTATGGGCTGGCGTGAGACGGGCGTTGCTATCTATGGCGGAATTACAATTTGCCGCTGGCGCGTTACAGGTTATGCCAATTAATCATCAGGCACAGGCTTATCGCAGTTGGTCTGAAGCCAAAGCTGCGATTGCTGAGCTGCCCTTAGCGCCATTACAGCAAACGGTTGTGTCGGCGCATGTTATGGGAGGGTGTAATATGGCAGCATCAGCAGATAAAGGGATCGTGGACAGTGAGGGGCGACATTTTCAACTTGAAAATTTATCGATCTTTGATGGCTCAGTGCTACCCACCAGCTTGGGCGCCAATCCTCAGCTAACCATTTTTGGGCTAGTGTGGCGCAACTGTCAGCGCTTAATTGCACAACTTTCCCCCTAGTATTGTGCGAGGTTTACGTCTTAAAAAAATGCCGTAATATAAACGCGTATTTTTGACTGTATGGCCGCATTTATAGTCTTAATGTACTATTTTAATGTTAGGCTAACATGGTTTTATTCGTTGCAGAGAGTTGTTATGCCTGAATCATTATACTCGGCATTAGGTGAATATGTTGATTTGCTATTGGATGCCGTTTGTGCGGTAGACAAAGCAGGACGTTTTGAGTTTTTGAGTCGAGGTGCAGAGCGAATATTTGGTTATCCCGCTGCAGAAATGCTTGGTAAAAGTATGTTAAGTTTTGTGCATCCAGCAGATCGTGCAAAAACACTTGACGCAGCAAATGCGATTAACGCGGGCCATATTAGACTAGATTTCGAGAATCGTTATATTCGTAAAGATGGACAAATTGTTCATTTATTGTGGTCTGCGCGCTGGTCTGCGGATAAACAACAGCGCGTTGCTGTAGCGCGCGATATCACTAAACTGAAACACGCGGAAGCTCGGCAGCGTGCGCTTTATGCTATTTCTGAAGCGGCGTTTGCTGCCGAAGACTTACAAGCTTTATACGAGCAATTATTAAAAATTGTACAACAGCTTATGCCTGTAAGCAGTTTTGTTATTGCACGCTTAGCAGCACAAGGTGAATTACACTTGCCTTTTCAACATTTACCCAGCGCGACAGAAACACACCTAATGTCGGCCACTCAGTTTTGTTTAGGCTTATTAGCACGAAACACCACATGTTCCAGCATACTCCCTACAGCAATTACTGAGCCGTCAGCGTGGATGGGGGTAGTATTAAATTCTCACAATACAATTTTAGGTGTTTTAGCGGTACAACTTGATGATTCTTCGATGGAACAAGCTGATGCAGAGTTACTCGAGTTTGTTGGTCAGCACATTGCTACCGCCATAGAGCGGAAAGAGTTGTTAGCGCGTTTGCATCGTGCCGCGTTATACGACGATTTGACGCGTTTGCCTAAACGCGAGTTATTCTATGATCGTTGTCGCCAAGCATTATCGAGTTTTGAGAGAAATCAACAGACCCTAGCAATCCTCTATATTGATCTTGATGGCTTTAAACCTGTTAATGATCAATATGGGCATGCAACGGGAGATAAGTTGTTGCAACAAATCGCTCAACGTTTGCAGCAACGGACTCGACAGACTGATACCGTAGCTCGCTTTGGCGGTGATGAGTTTGTCGTCTTGCTAACGCAGATGGATGCCGCGTCGATGGTTTTAGCTATTGCTGAAGATATCCGTCTAAGTCTGAATGCACCATTTCTGCTTAATACACAGGCCATCTCTATAACACCTAGTATTGGTATTGTAATGTCTTCAACAGCTAGCGGCTCAATTGAAACGTTATTAGAAAGCGCCGATAATGCTATGTATCAAGCTAAAAAACAGGGTGGGAATTGTATTATTTTTGCCTAAGTTGTTGGCCAAGAAGTTGAAAATAGCGCAGCCATAATGATGACAACTGAGTAGTAAGTGTTGTGTTTGGGTAAATTCCCGCTTCTGCCGCTGAACTTTTCAGTGTGCCAGCAACGAGGAAATGATTTTTCAGTGTCTGGCTCTGGATCACTTTTTCAAAGGCTCTGGCCGCCATCTCCTCGGGCAATGCAAGGTAAAGCCGCGCAGCGGTATTGTCTAATTGCTGGCAATGCCAAAAAAAGTCACTTGGAGCAGACTTATCTTCAGCCAGAAGCAGTGTGCTAAATGCGTTTTCGAGTAGAGCATTAAGCGGGTGTGGTTTTATGGCTGCATGGTTTAACCATAAACGGCTGGCAAACAAACCGCTGGGGGTTGGGGCAGTAAACATTTTATCCGCAATGTAATGATCAAAGGCGTGAAACCATTCATGTGCCAGACTTCCCGCTCCGGCATTTTTAGCCAAGGCTAGGATGCGTCCTTTGGGTTGATAAAAGGCACAGACGCCCGGTTGGCCACCAATACCAAAAGTCAGTGCTAAACTGCCTCTTAGTGAGATCACCTCTGCGGGGACATCTAAAATACACTGTAGATCCGCAAAAGCATCAAAAAAAAGGTTTGCCGCCAATTGTTGTTCTGCTGCGCTAACCCAGCGCCCAACATGGATACTATTAAAACCAAATATTTTGACTAAATCAGCAAAGCTAACATCGGCACCGCTGCGATGCGGGGGGCCGTTGCGATAAAATTGACGTTGTATTCTGGGGCGTTGTTGCATGCGAATATAGTAGCGAGTTAATACCTAGCACTGCAACAAAAAAGCGGGCCATTATGCTCGGAGTAACACAACAGCCCGCAGACCTGATCATACAGCATTATCAAGCTGGATTGCGCTTATTATGCGGTCCAGCTTACTATGCTAAGTCTGTTCGATGAGATAACGCTTTTACCTGTCGTGATTAAGCACTTAAACTATCAAAGATTCTTAAAAATGTGGGTTGCTGCCGAATAGCTAATGGCATTCTTAAGCGTCTTGCTAAGTCTTGAGCATGGATCAAACCTCTGATCTGATGATTATCACGATCAACCACTAAGCAGTACTGTTCACCATTTGATTGCAGCGTATTAATCACATCAGCAATCGTACAATTTTGTAATTGTTGATAAGCTAAGGCTTTTACGCTATCGCGAGGACGCATCAAATCTCTCACCTTAATATTGTGACGATTTTCACCCTGAATAACTTGACGCATGATAGCTTGTTCAGACAGTTGATCAATATGTACTAATCCCGTCATTTCCTCATCCGCATTAACCACAAGCTTCAGTTGGCAATGTTCTTGTTGCATCATTTCCAACGCGCTTGCGGCAGAGGTATTTCCCTCGATGATGGTAGGTTGGCTGTGTTTGAAGTCAGACACAACACTCAGAGCAGGACTGTTCAGCGTTGTTTCAGCGTAATCAGCAGGTTGTACTAATTGATCAACAGCATCTAAATTGAATAAGGCTAATTTTTTCATAATAAGATCCACATATATTGAGCACGCAGAGGCCGTGCGAAAAAGAAACTAAAATTTAAAAAGTATGTGTGAATCAGTGGGCAGGGGGCGCTCGCGCCGAATTTGGGCTACTCGAAAAAGATAACCAAGGCGAGTGATAAATAGGGACTATTAAATCACTAAAATCGATTTTAGTTTTAGGATAAAAAGATAACGGGGCATCAGGCTCATCAGGCTCATGATCAGCCGCAGCACTCACGCCATGGCTACTCGCTGTAGCTTGTGATTGCACTGCTTGAAACTGACTATCTGCTAAGGGAGATAACCTTTGATCATGCGAAATACCTAAATCTGTTGTCACCAACAGGCTTAAGTATAAAAACGCAATCACTAGGTTTAGAATACGCATGAATCAGTTACTGCATATATATTGATCTACATCAATAATGACCACTCTATTGCAAAACTACAAGGGCTTTTAAAAAATAATTTCTAACCGCTAAACATTAAACAGGCAAACTGTTTAATGCTGTTGCTATGCCCAGACACATTGTTTAGTCAATGCCTGCTGACTTTTGCATATCAAGGGCTAATGCTTCAGCTACCCGAATACCATCAATTGCTGCAGATAAAATACCACCAGCGTAACCTGCTCCTTCTCCTGCTGGGTACAGTCCTTTAACATTGATACTTTGAAAATCGGCCCCGCGTTTAATACAAATAGGCGACGATGTGCGCGTTTCAACTGCGGTGAGTAGACCGTCTGCTTTGGCAAAGCCACGAATTTGTTGCTCAAAAGCGGGTATAGCTTCTCGAATTGCGGCTGTAGCATAATCCGGTAATAGCGATGTTAAATCGGTGAGAGTAATGCCAGGGGTATATGACGGTTTCACATCACCTAATTCTGCTGATGATTCCCCTTTAAGAAAATCGCCTATAAGCTGAGCTGGCGCACGATAATCTTTGCCTCCCAGTTCAAAAGCAGCATGCTCCAAAGCCCGTTGTAATTCAATACCGGCTAAGGGATGTCCTGGGTAATCTTGTTCAGGATGGATGCCTACCACAATTGCGCTATTAGCGTTACGCTCGTGTCTAGAGTATTGACTCATACCATTTGTTACTACGCCGCCTGTTTCAGACGCTGCAGCAACGACGGTACCGCCAGGACACATACAAAAGCTATAAACAGTACGACCATTTTTACAATGATGCACCAGTTTATAATCGGCTGCGCCTAAAATAGCATGGCCTGCATTGGGTCCCCAGCGGCAGGCATCTACCATTGATTGTTCATGCTCTATTCGAAATCCAACCGAAAAGGGTTTGGCTTCAATATAAACACCTGCATCATATAGCATATGAAAGGTATCACGGGCACTGTGGCCGACTGCTAACACCAGATGTTGACAAGATAACATCTCACCATTATTAAGCGTTACGCCAGTGAGTTGACCTTCATGAATATGCAGCTGATCAACACGGCTACTGAAGCGAATCTCACCACCAAGGGCGATAATGTTAGCACGCATTTTTTCAACCATCGACACCAGTTTGTAGGTGCCTATGTGTGGCTTGCTGACATATAAGATTTCTTCGGGCGCGCCAGCAGTAACAAATTCATGTAATACTTTACGACCATAGTGTTTTGGATCTTTAACTTGGCTATACAGCTTACCATCTGAAAACGTGCCTGCGCCGCCTTCGCCATATTGCACGTTCGACTCAGGATTAAGCGGTTGTCCTCGCCAAAACCCAAAGGTATCTTTGGTGCGTTCTCTTACAGCTTTACCACGTTCTAAGATAATTGGTTTAAAGCCCATTTGCGCGAGTAATAACCCTGCAAACAAACCGCATGGTCCTAGCCCAACGACGATGGGTCTACTATCTAAATGTGAGGGCGCTTGAGTAACAAATTTATAGCGTGTGTCAGGGGCAAGATTCACATGTGGATCTTTGGCAAAACGCTGTAATAGGAGTGTTTCATTCTGTAGTTCAACATCCAACGTATAAATTAACTGAATATCCGTTTTTTTGCGTGCGTCAATGCCACGTTTAAAAACCGTAAAATGCACTAAATTACTTTCATCGATAGCAAGCTTTGACAAGATGGCTGCTTTTAGCTCAGCAGATTCATCTTGATGATGTAAAGGTAATTTAATTTCAGTTAAACGCAGCATAACAGGGTAATCCAATGGTTTTGATTAAGAAGGTACACGCCAGAGATCTGACTAAAACACTATTTTACGTGATCTTGCTGCTGCTGTCCGTAGCCGAATGCGTTTCTCAGTTGTTTTTCACGTCCGCTTCAGTATGATCGTTATTTATGATGTTGGCGCATCGCTTACTGTAACGGCGAAGTTTAATGGTGTGGCATGCTGCGGAATGGGAGAGGAAAATTATGGCCTTTGTGGTCGCTGAAAATTGTATCAAGTGTAAATACACGGATTGTGTTGCCGTTTGTCCCGTGGATGCTTTTTTTGAAGGACCTAATTTTTTAGCCATTAGCCCAGTGATCTGCATCGATTGTGGGTTGTGTGAACCAGAGTGCCCAGCACAAGCTATTTTTCAGGAAAACCAAGTACCTGCGGGGCAAGAAGCGTTTATCGGCTTAAATGCCGAGCTAGCATTATTGTGGCCAAATATTCGTGAAGTGAAACCGGCACCCGCCGATGCGGATGCCTGGAACGGTGTAACTGATAAATTACCCCATTTAGAAACGTAAGCTGGAGGCTTTTAAGGTGTCTCGTCTACTGCGTGACGCACTTTGTAGGTAAAGTACACTGCGTAAAAAACGCATAATCCAATCACAATGGCTAATCCAGTAAATGACATAAAAATAATGGGATCATTTAAAAACTCATGCCAAATGTTCATATCCTTCTCCTGTTAGTGCAACGTTTCTGGCAGTGTAAGTCACGTTACAAAAGAGAGGCATGATATAGATCACGTTTTAGACAGTATGTGTTTTCAGTATGACAAGAGCTTGACGTAGATCAACGATATCGTCACTTAACGTTTTTGCTGTAGCTGATACCAATGTATCTGAGTAGTGTTCTAAATTGTAAGGCTGTACCTGAGGTCGAAAGTGTAAGCTTTGGCAAATAAGTTGTTGTTCAACGCTTTCTGCTACCAATTCACAATTTAATACACTCTCTTTCAGTAAACGATATTGTTCGGTGGTGATGGGGAGGTCAGTCAGGCGCCCCCGGCAATGACGTAATGTTTGTGTTAACTGGAGATTTATTGTTTGTATGGATGCCAAGGCCGAAGGCAACGAGGCGGGTTCCACTTGCCACGCTAAATATTCCGCATAGCAAAGTGCCAGTAGCACATTAACGTTTGCTTGATATGCATTTTGCCAACGTAAGCACACGGTTTTTACAGTCGGATAAAACGTTAAGCTGAACTGCCAAAACGACTCGCTATTGAGCCGAAGTGGCACTGCGTTAACTGTATTATCTGATGTGTAATGCATTTTAGCTCGCTGATTCCCAGAATTGTTGGCTGGTTGTCTCAAGCTGCTCTTGTGCAGCAAACCACTGGTCTTCAACAGTCGCTAAGGCGCTACTGGCTTGGTTTTGTTCTGCCAAGAGGGCGGTTAAACGCGTTTTATGTTCAGCTTCGTAAAGTGTCGCATCGGCCATTTTTAGCTCAAGCTGTGCCAATTGTGAGGTTAATTGTTGCTGTTGCAGTTCAAGTTGCTCAATTTGCTTTTTCAACGGTCGTAACAGATTTCGCAATTCAGCTTCTAATCTCTTTTGATCTTTGCGCTGACCAGCGCTGTTACCACTGCTGGTGGTGGCGTCTACTAAATTGGCTTGTGTTTGACGGGCATCGTTTTGTAACCATTGATAATAGTCTTGTAAATCACCATCAAATGGCGCCACTTTACCATGCGCCACCAAGTAAAACTCATCTGTGGTACTACTTAACAAATGGCGATCATGCGACACAATCACGATTGCTCCTGCAAAATCTTGCAAAGCCATGACAATTGCTTCGCGCATATCTAAATCAAGATGGTTCGTTGGCTCATCTAATAACAATAAATTAGGCCGTTGATACACTAACAGGGCTAGTACTAAGCGTGCTTTTTCGCCGCCAGAAAAAGGGGCGCAAGCTTCAAGGGCTTTATCGCCATGAAAACCAAAACCACCCAGAAAGTCCCGAAGTTTTTGTTCTGGTACAAGTGGATCTAATCTAACTAAATGCTGCAGTGGCGAATCTTGTGGTCTTAAGGTTTCTAACTGATGCTGAGCAAAATAGCCAAGGCTAACGCCGTTGGCATACCAAACTTCACCGCTTTTTGGCACTAATTCGCCAGACAATAGCTTTATTAACGTCGATTTACCGGCGCCATTTCGTCCGAGTAATCCGATTCGGCTTCCCGGTAATAATTGAAAATTAATATTACTTAAAATGGTTTTGTCGGCATACCCCGCTTGTACATCGTCCATTTTTAATAAAGGATTTGGTAAGGACTTCGGTTCACGGAAACTAAAGCTAAAAGGAGAATCTACATGCGCTGGCGCCAAGATCGTCATGCGTTCAAGGGCTTTAATTCGGCTTTGTGCCTGTCTAGCTTTAGTCGCTTGCGCTTTAAAACGGTCAATAAACTGTTGTAAATGCGCGACTTGACGTTGTTGCTTTTCAAAATTAGCTTGGTGCTGCGATAATTGTTCAGCTCGTTGACGTTCAAATTGGCTATAGTTGCCTTTGTAAAGTGTGAGGATCTGCCGTTCAATATGCACGGTATTGTCAGTCACTGCATCTAAAAAATCCCGATCATGGCTAATGAGTAATAATGTGCCAGGATAATTGCTGAGATATTTTTCTAGCCACAGCACAGCGTCCAAATCAAGGTGGTTAGTGGGTTCATCTAAGAGGAGCAAATCAGCTGGTTTCATTAATGCTTTGGCTAAGTTCATTCGCATACGCCATCCACCTGAAAACGATTTCACGGGTAAGTTCTGCGTTTCGCCACTAAAGCCTAAGCCCGCGAGTAACGTACCGGCTTTGGCTTCAGCTCGGTAACCGTCTAGTGCTTCTATTTGTTGATGTATAGCTGCAAGATCACTCTCGCTACATTGGTTTCGTGCTTTTAAGAGCAATGGGAATAATGTTTCGTCACCTTGTAACACATAATCCAAGGCTGAGCAGTCTAGTGCAGGGGTTTCTTGTGCAACGGTTGCGACTACCCAAGCGGATGGCAGGTTTACGTTGCCGGTATCTGCATGCAGTTTACCTTGGAGCAAGGCAAATAAACTGGACTTACCGCAGCCATTTGCCCCGACAATTCCCACCTTTTGCCCTGGAAATACGGTAAGATCAGCGCCACTAAATAGTGCATTAATACCGCGGCGTAACTCAACCTGTTGTAGCTGGATCATGTTTTTCCCTGTGACAGTGAACTAAGCCAGCAATTTTACGCTATATCCCCAATAAGCCAAGGGCTGTGAAAGAAATTCACACTCGGTTTGCAGAACTAGCTAAGAGGTCAACATGACACAACGGAAAAAGAAACGTTTTATTGCAGGTGCCAGTTGCCCAGAATGTAAAACAACAGACACCATGAGTTTGTTTTTTGAAAATAACATTGAGAAAGTTGAATGTGTCAGTTGTGGTTACCAAATGTCACAGCCCGAGCCACAAGTTGTGCAATCAACGCGCAGCAAAGAAATGGTGATTGGGGTATTTAAACCTGAGTAGTGGTTAGTAATGAGGTGGTAGAGGTTCTTCCTCTGGCCGCAAAATACCACTTTCCTCGGGTAACTGGCGGAGTTTTTCTGCGAGCAGAATAATCTGCCGTTGCAATTGTTCGATGCGTTTTTGATGTGCTAACAGCTCTTGGTGCAAGCTATTGACGGTGTCTTCCTGAAAAGCAATTTTACTCTCCAGTTCAATTAAATGAAGCTGTATTTCATTGTTATCAATGGTCATGGGTAATTTTCCATACTTCGGCTAGGCCACTGGAGCTTTCGCTTATTATACGCGTAGCGTCAAGAAAAGCGACTGCATGAACAACGGCGCTAGCAGGGCGGCTACCGACCCTTGGAGCAACACGCCAACGTTGAAGTTCTTTACCGCTTGCAACATCCCATAACACTAAGTTACGTGTAGGTGCCCCAGTTAATAAGTATTTGCCGTCATCACTGAAACGTACAGCACTAAAAATCTGTTGCCGAGCCGTCATTTGCAGTTGGCTAACCCGTTCACCTGTCTGAATATTCCAAATTTGAGCCAATTGTTGACTATCTGCGGTGAAGGCAAAACGCCCTTGTGGATCGAGAGCGACTTTAGTAACTCGGCTTGGATGTGTGAAACTATATAAGATTTGTGCGGTCTGAGTATCCCAGAGATAGGCATTGTAATCATTGCTACCGGTGAGGGCATAACGACCATTTGGCGACATAGCGACACTGTTGATGCGCTCGGTGTGGCCTAAAAAATCGAGGCGTCGACCACTGCTAAGCGTAATGTGCTGCACCGTGTTATCACTTTTGCCTAGCAGTAAGTGTGCACCTTGGTTAGATACAGCAACATCGCGGATCGTAAATTGGTCGGTTTGCCAAAAACCAACATTTGCACCATCGGCTGTGCGCCAGAGTGCAAAGGTATCTTGATCTGCGGTCAATACATGGCTGTTATCGTCACTGAGTGCAAGGTTAAATACTAAATTGTCATCAGCGTCTTTGTGACGCCATTGATAAAGTAATGCGTTTTGTTGTAAATCCCAAAAGGCAACACCATCTTGTACTGAAGACACGACGGCGTACTGGGCATTCGATGAAATCGCCGCAGCATAGCTGACATTTGCAACGTGTTGCCATTGTGCAACAGGCTGAGTCTCTACTTTACTGCAGGAACTTAGCAATAAACTCAGGAAAAGCACAGGATATTTCATCTTGGGTGTTAACCTCATCCGTACAAAGCGGTAGTATAGCTAAGCTAACTGACCTTTATTAAATCATACTTTAGCAGCTTACCTGCTAAACTTTGGAGAAAAGAATGCGTTTAAAAACCAAACTTACCCTTGTTGCTGTAGCGTTATTAACGCTGAGTGCTTGTAACAAAACAGAAAAAGTAGAACCGGCACCGGTGTTAGATACGGAGCAAGCCAAGCAGGCATACAGTTTAGGTGTTTCTGCAGGTCGTTATTTACAAAGTACTGTTGAAGAATATAGCAAAATTACTGTCGATTTGAAGGCTGACTTGATTTTACGCGGCGTGCAAGACGGTATCGCAGGCAAGTCAGAGTTGTCAGAAGAAGACATTCAGCAACTACTAACTGCATTAGATGAAACATATCGCAACGAGCAAACTAAGTTAGCAGAAGCAGCAGCAGCCTCTGCTAAAGCGGCTGGCGATGCCTTTTTAGCTGAAAATGCTAAAAAAGAAGGGGTGACAGTCACTGAGTCTGGTTTACAGTACGAAGTGGTCCAAGCTGCAGAAGGCGCTAAACCTGCTGCTACCGATACCGTCAAAGTGCATTACACGGGAAAATTAACCGATGGCACGGTGTTTGATAGCTCAGTTGAGCGTGGTGAACCAATTGAGTTTCCATTAAACCGAGTTATCCCTGGTTGGACCGAAGGTGTGCAATTGATGAGCGTAGGTTCTAAGTTCCGTTTTACTATTCCGGCGGAGTTAGCTTACGGTGATCGTGATATGGGAACTATTCCACCAAACAGCGTATTGGTATTTGATGTTGAATTATTGGATGTAGTAAAAGCCGAATAATGTTGAATTTTCGGTATTAAAAAAGCGGCTTTAGCCGCTTTTTTTATGAAACATGTTGTTATTTCAACCCTGCATATTATGCCGGTGTGATATTATCTTTATGTTTAACATAAAGTGTTTCAATCAGTCTGTCTTCTAAAGCAAAACGTTCTTCTAATGCTTGACCTAACGCCGATAAATCATTGTCGAAAGTCCCGCTTTTACGTGTGCTTAAATGCTCGGCATAGTTATCATTGAAGGCCAATGCTAAATCGGTAGACACCGCGATTTTTGGATAAAGGTTGTCAGCCAGTGTGCGGCTATTGGTACCGTTGATTGCACATTGCATAACAATACGCTCGTATACTTCAAAGTGCCCAGCAGATAAATAATCCATAAGCAGCTGGCAGAACTCTTTAATCTTTTGTTGAGATGGCATGGTATGACGATCTTTTTCGAACGGTGGTAAGCCAGCCAAACGACAATAGTTAACGATGAGTTGTTGCCGTTCATCTAACCAATGATCAATAGCGGATAGGCTGCCGCCCCATTTTTCTTGCGCCTGCTGTACGCGGGTGTACATTAGCTTCTCCTTAGATGCAGCGAACTTTCTGCAATACTGTCTAATTAAAAGAATTTCTTGCAAAAGATCAACCGTTTTTTTATTGGTCTGCTCAGTAAACGTCAGTATGATAGCAAAGTTTTACGTAATTTATCAGGATGCGCACTATCAATGATTAAACATAGCCTTACGCTTACAGCCACCGAACACGGATATTGGTTCATCGTTAGTCAAGGGCGTATTTTTTTGTACGACGATGAGAGTGTACCTTGTTGTGCTCTAAATGCGTTGCCTTTTCCTGTAAAAGAGTCACAAATTAGTTGGATAGGCGAATACAATCAACAAGATTGCTATCTAGTTGTCTTTGATGATCGTATTACGGATACGCAGCAATGGCACACCCCAAGAAGTTTATTACCTTATGGTGATGCATTGTTTCAGCTTGCCGCACGGGCAACGCAAATCGCGCTATTTTTTCAGACACACCGATTTTGTGGGCAGTGCGGCAGTAAGATGCATTTAGTTAACTGGGAACTGGCTGCTCTGTGTCCCAAATGCGGCCATCGTTGCTATCCCCGAATTGCGCCTTGCGTGTTAGTGGCGGTGCTGAAGGGAGATGAAATTTTATTAGCCCGCTCCAGTCGTCATAAAGCGGGTTTCTTCTCGATTCTGGCGGGTTTTGTTGAATCAGCGGAAACGTTAGAACAAGCAGCAATCCGTGAAGTTAAAGAAGAGGTGGGGGTTGATATTAACGGCTTGCGTTATATTGCGAGTCAACCTTGGCCTTTCCCACATTCTTTGATGACGGGGTTTATTGCTGACTACGTGGCAGGAGAGATCGTTTGTCAACCACATGAGATTGCAGAGGCGTATTGGTGCAAGTTAGACGATTTACCAGAAACACCTAGCCAACATACCTTGTCAGGACAATTAATTGCCTTAGCAAAAACATTACAGAATTCAAAATAAAAAAGCCACAAAACGTGGCTTCAAATTTGGAACTCATGGTCTCGTTAAACGAGCTTCTAACGTGTTTTATCTTTACTAGCGCATTAAGTTTATAACAGATACATTTCGTTGAAACAAGAGTCCATTTTAAAAAAATGAACTTAAGCTGAATTCCCTTTTAAATCTTGTGGCGCGCTGAGGCAGACATTTTGAGTAGGACATAGAGCTTAACGTGGTTAGATGCTAATATAAGCTGAAATAGAGCAAGGCAGAAAATTTATGCAATTAAAGAATGATCGTTATCTCAGAGCACTACTGCGACAACCTGTTGACCAAACGCCTGTATGGATGATGCGCCAAGCCGGTAGGTATTTACCAGAATACCGCGCAACGCGAGCTGTTGCAGGGGATTTTATGTCGCTGTGCAAAAATCCTGAGTTAGCTTGTGAAGTGACTTTACAGCCGTTACGTCGTTATCCATTAGATGCGGCTATCTTGTTTAGCGATATTTTGACGATTCCTGATGCTATGGGTCTTGGATTAACTTTTGGCGTCGGTGAAGGCCCGAGGTTCAGTAAGCCGATCCGTGACTTTATGGATGTGGTGCATTTGCCGGTACCCGATCCTGAGCAAGAGCTGCGGTATGTTATGGATGCTGTTCGTACCATACGTCGTGAGCTCGCAGGGAGTGTGCCATTAATTGGTTTTTCAGGCAGCCCATGGACCTTAGCAACCTATATGGTTGAAGGCAGTGGTAGTAAAACCTTTAGCGTCATTAAAAAAATGATGTACAGCGAGCCAGAAATCTTACACATGCTGTTAGATAAGCTGGCGCAAAGTGTCACCTTGTATTTAAATGCGCAAATTGCCGCAGGGGCACAAGCTGTGATGATTTTTGACACTTGGGGTGGGGTATTAACACCAAGAGATTATAAAGAATATTCGCTAAGTTATATGCAGACGATTATTAACGGGCTGACGCGTGAAGCAGATGGCCGTAAAGTACCTGTAACGTTGTTCACGAAAAATGGCGGTCAGTGGTTAGAGATAATGGCTGCAACAGGCTGTGATGGTTTAGGCGTGGATTGGACAACGGATATTGGTCAGGCTCGAGCACGCGTTGGCGATCAAGTTGCCTTGCAAGGTAACATGGATCCTTCAGTACTATTAGGTTCGCCAGAACGTATTAGACAAGAAGTACAAACCATTTTGGATGGTTTTGGACAAGGCAGTGGACATGTTTTTAATCTTGGCCATGGTATTACACCAGATGTTGATCCTGAACATGCAGGGGTATTTATTGAGGCCGTACAAGATTTTAGCCGTACTTACCATATGAATACGGAATTAGAGTCTTAGTCTCGAAATCAACAAGCCAGAGAGTAAGTTAACGCTCGCCTTACTCTCTGAGCGTGTGAAAAAACTATCCTTTAAAACAAACGATTAAGACCATTTAATGCCGCTACACGATATGCTTCTGCCATAGTAGGATAGTTAAAGGTGGTATGAACAAAATAGTTAAGATTGTTGCCACCATTTTTTTGCATCATAATTGCTTGTCCGATATGCACAATTTCAGCCGCACGCTCCCCAAAACAGTGTATACCTAAAATTTCTAGTGTATCCCGATGAAACAAGAGTTTTAGACTGCCCGCACTTGTATTAGCAATTTGTGCCCTCGCTAAATGTTTAAATTGCGCACGACCGACTTCATAGGGGATTTTCGCTGCAGTTAATTCTTGCTCTGTTTTACCAACGGATGACATCTCAGGAATGGTGTAAATGCCTGCTGGGATATCAGCAATTAAATGTCCATCTAAATTACCTTTAACAATCGCTTCTCCTGCCAGCCGTCCTTGGTCATAGGCTGCACTTGCCAGACTTGGATAACCAATTACGTCGCCCACGGCATAGATATTTTCTATTGTTGTTTGATATTTACCATTTACTTTAAGTAACCCACGACCATCTGCTTCAAGCCCCACGTTAGCCAATGCCAGCATATCGGTATTACCAGTACGACCATTGGCAAATAAAAAGCAATCTGCTTTCATTTTTTTGCCAGATTGTAGATGTAGAATAACGCCATCATCGCGACCTTCAATGTGCGAAAATTCCTCGCCATGCCGAATCGTCATGCCTGAATTCCAAAAATGGTAGCTGAGCGAGTCGGAGATTTCTGCATCCATAAAAGAGAGTAATCGATCACGGGTATTAACCAAATCTACCCGTACACCAAGCCCCCGAAAGATTGAGGCATATTCACAGCCAATAACACCCGCACCAAAAATAATGATATGTCGCGGATCATGCTCCAGTGACAATATCGTATCACTGTCGTAAATTCGTGGATGGGTAAAATCAACATGCGCTGGGCGATAAGGTCTTGAACCTGTTGCAATAACGATTGTTTCCGCACTTAAGACATAACAACTACCGTCAGGGTTGGTAATTTCAAGGTGGTGAGGATCGATAAAGCGTGCTTCACCTTGGTAAATTTTAACCAAGTTACGATCGTAAAAGCCTGTTCTTAAGCGCACTTGTTTACGAATGACCCCTGCAGCATGTTTAAGAATTTGCGAGAAGGTCAGCCCTTTCATTTGTTCTTCTATTTGAAACAGTGGGTTTTCGTTAAACTCAATTAAACGACTAACGGAATGGCGTAATGCCTTAGATGGGATAGTACCCCAATGTGTGCAGCCGCCGCCCACCGCATGATAGCGTTCTATTGCAGCGACAGTTTTTCCACTTTTAGCCAGGTACATTGCGGCACCTTCACCACCTGGTCCTGTGCCTATAACAATGGCGTCATAATCATATTTGGGTTGCTTGTTGACTGATTTCGCTGTCACGGCACTGCCTTCTCATACTAGTGTGATGTTTAAATTAGCATAACAGGTATCAGAGACAAAAAAAGAGGCAAAGCCTCTTTTTTGAAAACGTTAATCTAGCAAGAAATTAGTTAAAGGCTGCTGTTAAGCGTTGCCAATGATTTTGTTGTTGCTGCAAATGCTGCTTTAATTCTTGATAGCGCAGAGCGAAATCAGAGGCATGATACTGATCGATCAAAGCTGCTCTTTTTTGCTGTAACAGTTCTTTTTTCACCTGATAGTATTCTTGAAGTTTAACGACGAGTAGCTGATATTCTTGTTCTAGCAATGCTAAGAGTTGTTCTGCGTTTGGCAATAGTTTTGCTTTTTCCTGAGCACGTATTAATTGCATTTTAGCAATCGCTTGTGCAATTCGATCCTCTGGTACTACTCGAAGATTGTGCGTTAGCTTTAGCCAAGAGCAGGATTTTATCAGCCATTTAGTCGGATCAAATTGCCACCATTTAATTCCATTACGATAGTCATATTCAAAAATGTGATGATAATTATGATAGCCTTCGCCGTAAGTTAAAAAAGCTAATAAGCCATTATCTCTTGCACTATTTTGGTCAGTGTAAGGTTGTTTACCCCAGATGTGTGCTAGTGAATTAATAAAAAAAGTAAAATGATGACTCAAGACAAGTCTCAATACACCCACACTTAACAACATTCCCCAAATACTGCCTACAAAATAACCCAGTAACAGGGGGATTCCCAAATTAGTCAATAATGCTAAGACCAGATAGTGCTTATGTTGGAAAGCTAAAATAGGATTTTTTTGCAGATCGCGAACATTGTTATAATCATGGTAACTATCACCTTGGTAATCTCGTAACATCCAACCAATATGACTAAACCAAAAACCACGGCTTGCAGAATAGGGATCTTTATCGTCTTTATCCACATGGCGGTGATGATCGCGGTGATCTGATGCCCAATGAATAACGCTATTTTGCAGTGCAAATGCACCACCAATAGCAAAAACCCACTGCAGAAACGGGTGAGCATCATACGTTTTATGCGACCACAAACGATGATAACCAGCAGTGATAGAAATACCGCAATACCCCATACACAGAATCGCGGCAATAATTTCTACTGCAGTAAAACCTGTTGTCAGGGCATAATAGGGCACTGCGATAGCAGCAAGTAAAAAGGTTGAACTGAATAACAGTACGTTAGTCCAGATAATGGGATGTTTTTTCATGAAACCACACTTTGAGCTTACACCTGTTCGCTAATTTACCGAGCCCACCGCGACAGGTCAAGGTAAATCGGTGAGACAATGGTCTAACAACACTTAGAATAGGATGCCAAGTGAGTAGAGCAGAACAAAAAGAACGCACCCGTCAGGCCATTATTAATGCGGCTTTTTCACAACTCAGTGCTGAAAAAGGGTTTGCGAGTTTAAGTTTACGCGAAGTTGCCCGCGAGGCAGGTATCGCACCAACCTCTTTTTATCGACATTTTGCTGATATGGACGAGTTAGGTCTTACTTTAGTTGATCAGGCTGGCTTAATGTTGCGTCAGTTAATGCGGCAGGCTCGGCTTAGAATTGAAAAAAATGGTAGTGTAATCAATACATCGGTAGAAACGTTTATGGAGTTTGTTGCGGACAATAGTAATGTATTCCGTCTATTGCTTCGAGAGCGTTCGGGTACATCTGCTGCATTTAGGGCTGCCGTGGCACGAGAGATACAACATTTTTCAGCTGAGCTCGCACACTATTTGCGCAAGCAAACCGATTGTAAAGCTGATCAAGCGCAATTGCAGGCTGAAGCTATGGTGACTTTAGTCTTCCATACGGGTGCGGATGCACTTGATGCACCAAAAGAGCATTATGCACACCTTACACGCAGAACTGTTTTACAGTTACGCTGGCTAGCACATGGTGCTGCCAGCTATGGTCGGAAAATTAGCAGTTAAACATTTCGCTTACGTAACCATATTCCAGTCTCAATATGATGTGTATAGGGGAATTGATCAAATAGCGCTAAGTCTGCCACATCGTGCGTTATTGCAAGCGTAGCGAGATTCGTTGCAAGTGTCTCAGGATTACATGATATGTATATAATGTCGTCAAATTGACTGACTAGCGCTAAAGTAGCGGGATCTAATCCTGCTCTTGGCGGATCAACTAAAACGGTATTCAACTTTAATGCGTTTAGATCCAGATGTTTTAAGTGATTTCCCTCTTTAAACGCGCTGGCCACATCTTCGGCAGACATCTGTAATACGTCGACGTTGGTAATATTATTCAGTGATATGTTGTATTCAGCAGACTTAATGGAGCTGCGAGCCAGTTCAGTTGCGATAACGCGATTAAAGTATGGTGCTAGTGCTAGTGAAAAATTACCATTACCACAATATAATTCTAACAAATCTCCTTGCAGTGATTGAGCTGCACGCGCAGCCCAATTAAGCATGAACTGATTCACCCCAGCATTAGGTTGCGTAAAACTGCTTTCAATCTGCTGATAATGTAGCACCTGTTGGTTTACCGTAAAATTCTCGATAACAAAATCATCTGAAATAACCAATTTCTGCTTGCGAGAACGACCAATAAAACGAACATTAACGATGGGGCGTAATTTTTGTGTTAACTCGGTTGCCGCGTTAATCCAACTTTCATCTAATTTGTGTTTGTAGATCATACTGATCAATAGCTCACCTGTGGTGGTGGCTAAGTAATCAACTTGATAAAGCTTATAACGCAAGGGGTGATTAAACTGGATGTGCTGTAAAAGTACCGGCATAAAATCGGCAATTAATTTACAGGCAACAGGAAAATAATCTATTCGAACAGGTTTACGTGTTTCAGGATCAAACATGGCGTGATAAATATCATCACCATCATGCCAGATCCGGAATTCAGCGCGTTGCCGAAAGTGCGCATCTTGAGAGCGGAATAGTTCGGGGGTCTTTGAAGTTACGCCATTGAGTAGCTGTGATAAGCGGTTTGCTTTCTCAGCTAATTGTGTTTCGTACTGAGAGGGATGAACCTGACCTATAGACATGAGATTCTCTGCTTTTCTCTAAAACCTGCATTTTATGCTGTTTTAGCCAGATCGACAAATCTCACCTTTCCATTATTGAAGCGTCATGAGGGTCATGTACTGCTAAAGAAGATTAATGCGGCGAAGAGTCAATTCCTGAAACTATCCACCGCATTAAATTTACCTGCTTTATTCAGCAGGCTGATTTTCTTCGTCTTGTCGCTCACGAGCTTCACGTACTTTTAAAGTGCGCTCTTGAAATTCAAAGTCATTAAGCTTTGCGATCATTTTGTTAGCATCACTGCTAGCAACTTCTACAAAGCCGAACCCACGACGACGGCCTGTTTGCCGATCTTTCATTAAACGAACATTAATAACAGTACCAAAACGAGAGAAAAGTTCTTTAACAACTTCTTCATTTGCTCTGTAGGGCAAATTGCCTACATATAATGTCGCTGATTCACCATTAAAAGCATCAGTCGTGGTGTCGTTTGTAATGGTGCCTACTACTTCAGTACGTTGTTTTAAATCAACTACGATAGGAACCAAAATACCGCAAGTTAAGATGCCGGCCGTAAAAGCCCAGGCAGCAGAGAGAGGAAGGGTTAATAAGAAAGAAAATAGAACAAAAGCGATTGCAGCGAGGGCAATAGTAAAAGGTAGTGATACGCGCAAAGTTGATGACATAATAAATTCCTGCAGCTAAACCAAAAGAGATTATTCTTATATAAAAGCCATTCTATCTTAACGATTATTTTGTGAACAGCCAACAACTAAAATCTAGCATGAACATAATAAAAAGACACATTTTTGTACAAAATGAGGCTTTAATAAGCAACTAGCATCAAAAGTGTTATTTTTTACATAAAAGCTATTGCGCCATTTCTAAAACGCCCTATAATGCGCGCCATGCCACGGGGCGCTGCGCTAAACGAGAGTGAAGCCAGTCACCGGGTGAGAAAAACGAGTTGCAAAAATCTTTAAAAAGACGCTTGACAGCAAGTTTAAAATCACTAAAATGGCCGCCTCGCTTCAGGGTGCTAACGAAAGCCTCGAAAAGCGAAGTGAAGTT
>Ga0209812_10000947_pt1 | contig 22538 bp, 20 predicted proteins | sample JI71714BDNA_FD_187502 | JGI IMG/M metagenome (GOLD analysis project Ga0209812, IMG submission 187502) | Wastewater effluent complex algal communities from Wisconsin, to seasonally profile nutrient transformation and Carbon sequestration -... | ecosystem: Engineered > WWTP > Effluent > Algae...
GGCGCGACCAAGCTGAGCGCGCTGGCATCACGCGGGCGGCACCAGATCGTCGCGTTCCACTTTGGCGGCGATATTTTCTCGGTTCCGCCCGAGGGGCTGCATCGTCATGTGGTGACCGGCCTGTGCGACAGTGCGCTGACGCTGTTTCCGGCAGCGGCCTTCTATGCCCGCGCGGCGGCCAGCCCGCGGGTGATGCGGACGCTGCTCGAACGCACCCAGACCGCTCTGTTCCGCTGCCGAGACAAGGCCGTAAACCTCGGTCGCAAGACCGCGCGTGAACGGCTCGCGGGCTTTCTGCTGGGCATGGCAGAGCGGCTCGAATGCCCCGATGGCGAGCCCGGCTGCATCGATCTGCCGATGACGCGCCGCGATATCGGCGAGAGCATCGGCCTGACCATCGAAACCGTCAGCCGCCAGCTGACCGATTTGAAAGAGGACGGGATCATCGACACCCGCGGGCGATCCTGCATCATCCTGCATGATCTGGCGCGGCTGGCCGAGCAGGCGGGCAATGTCGAACCGCGCCAAGCTGTCACGGCTATACAGCCTGCCGAACCAGCATTTGCGCCTTCCTGAGCGCGCCTAGATCAGCCCGTGCGCCCCGGCCATCGCGCCGAGCGTCGTGATCAGCGCAGCGACTGAAAGCACCCGGTGCACCCACACCATCCGCTGCCAATCGGCCGCCGGATCGGGCGAATGGGCCATGCGATGGTGCAGCAACAGCGGCTCGGCCACGAACAGCATCAGCGCAAACACCAGCCACAGCGCAACCATCGCGTGCATCCACCACAGCGCCGGATCGGCAAAGCGCCACCACAGGTCCGCCTCCCACGTCATCCACAGCCCAGAGGCCCCTGCCAGCAGCACCCAGAATTGGGCTTGCGGGGCAAAGCCCTGCTCGATCCGGTGGAACGCGGCGAGGCGCGCGGCGGGCGCTTCACTGCGGGCGATGGCGGGCATCACCACGAAAGTGACGAACCACACCCCGCCGATCCAGCCAACCACCGAGGCGACATGCGCCACGCGGGCGAGAGTGAACCAGTCGATGTCCATGCATGGTGATTTAGCGGCCCTGTGCCGCGCCATCCTTGATGCAGGTCAATTACGTTGCCAGACGCAAGGGTATTTCACGCAGCATGAATCAAGCATCGCTCCACCTGCTCGCCCTCATTGTCGCTCTTGCTGCGCCGGTTGCCGCACAGGCCCAAACCGCGCCGCCGCCTGAAGCTGATCCCGTCATCCTCGATCCCTATGGCGATCTGCGATACCGGATTGAAGCGGTCGATCAGGACGGCCTGCCGGAAGCTGCCGCCGCGTCCACCTTGCGCATCCGCGCCGGGTTCAAGCTGGGCGAATGGCGCGGTTTCAGCCTGCAGGTCGAAGGCGAGGGGATCGTGCGGGTCGGGCCGGAGGATTACAACGATACGGTCAACGGCAAGGTCGCCTTTCCGGTGGTCGCCGATCCGGAATCGGTGCAGCTCAATCAGGTGTTCGTCCGGTGGAAGCCCCATGCCGCCGTCGAGCTCGCTGCGGGGCGGCGGGCGGTCAATCTCGATAACCAGCGCTGGATCGGCTCGGTCGACTGGCGGCAGAACGACCAGACGCTGGATCTGGCGCAAGTGACGCTGCGCCCGGCCAAGGGCGTGTCGATCGACTATTTCAACGCCTGGCGGGTCGACCGGATCTTCGGCGAGGATTCGCCGCAAGGGGTGTTCCGCGACAACAATATCAATGCAGCGCGGATCGCCTATTCGGGCAGCCCGATCGGCACTGTGTCGGCCTATGGCTTCTGGCTCGACATTCCGTCGCACCCCGGCAGTTCGTCTCGCACCTTGGGGGTGCGGCTGATCGGCGATCAACCCTTTGCCATGGGCGCAAAGCTGCTCTACGCCGCCGAATATGCACGGCAATCCGATCATGCGGCCAATCCCGCCAATTTCGCGCTCGATTACCTGCTGATCGAGCCGGGCGTGGCATTCGGCGGTTGGGCGGTGAAGGCGGGGCTGGAGCGGCTGGAGGGCAATGGCGCGGCGGGCTTGCAGACCCCGCTGGCGACGCTCCACGCCTTCAACGGCTGGGCCGACAAGTTCCTCGTCACCCCGCCGGATGGCCTGCGCGATCTGTATGGCGAGGTCGGCTACAAGTTTGCAGGCGGCGCTTTGAAGGGCCTAACCCTGCGTGCGATCGTGCATGATTTTGCCGCGACGCGGCGCGATGCGGCTTACGGGCAGGAGCTTGATCTGCTGGCGGTCTACCCGATCCGCCCCAATCTCGTTCTGCTCGGCAAGTTTGCGCACTACGCGGCAGACGGCTTTGGTGCCGATACCACCAAGGGCTGGCTGTCGCTGCAATTCAGCTTCTGAGGGCTTGCAGCCGGTGCCATTCCTCGCGAGTGAGTTCCCAGTAGCGTGAGCGGCGCACGCTGCCATCCGGGCGGATGCTGTCGCGCTCACCAATGAAGCGGAAGCCGGCCGCCTCGATCACGCGGGCCGAGCGGTGATTGTCGAGCGCGGCGGTCAGGCCGATCAACCGCACGCCGAGGTGATCGAACATCCAGCCGAAACTGCGCGCCGCGCCAGCCTTGCCGGTGCCGCGGCTCTGGGCAGCGGCGCGATAGGCTCCGCCGATCTCGGCGGCGGAATTCTCGGGCCAGATGGTGAAATAGGAATAGCTGGCTATGCCGCCGCCGTCACCGGGGAGCACGGCGAGCACCGCCTCACCGCGGTGCTGGCGGTCGCGTGCCTCGCGGACCCATCCGGCGATATTTTCATGAGTAAAGGGGCGCGGCAGATCATAGATCGGATCGGACACGCGCGGATCGGACAGCAGGTCGATCAGAGCGGGCACATCGCCCTCGTCGGCGACCCAGTAGCCGGGGCCGAGCAACGACACATCCGCCATGCGCACCGCTGTGCGGATACGAGCCGCCTCCTCGGCGCTGACCGCAAGCCGGGTTTCGGGCGGCGCGCTCATTCCGGGCGAGGCTCAGCGGTCAGCCGGCACCGGATCGGGCCGGGCAAAGGCGGCCAGCGCAGCGCGATCTTCGATCCGCACCCGCGCGCCGCTTATGTTAACTCCGTGCTCCTTGAGGGTGCCAAAGGCGCGGCTGAGGTTTTCGGGCGTCATCCCCAGCAGCGAGGCGAGCACGCGCTTTTCGCCACTCAGTTCGAAGTCCCAGGCGTTGCCGCGCTGGGCGCTGAATTCGAGCAGATGGTTGGCGAGCCGCTCGGCTGACTGGCGCAGCTTCATGTCGGTGAGCGCGCGCACCATGTCGCGGTAGCCCAGCGCCAGTTCATGCATCGTCGCCTGCATCAGCGCGGTATCCTTGCGGATGACCTCGCGCATCAAAGCTGCCGGCACCAGCAACACCCGCGAAGAGGTCAGCGTGCGCGCCGACATCAGATAGGGCAGATCGGTCATCACCGCGGCGAGGATAAAGCTGGTCACCGGCTCGACGATCTTCATCGTGGTGTCGCGCCCCGTTCCGGAGACATAGAGTTCCACCAGCCCGTCAACCAGAACATGCAGGAAATCAGCCTGCTGGCCGCGTTCGAACAGAGTCAGCTGCGGCGGGAAGACCTGCAGGAACGAACCCGACAGCACGCGTTCGCGCATGGCATTATCCATGTCGCGGAACAGCGGCAGGCGGGCGATCTCTGGCTTTTCGCCGATTCTCATAAGGCTCATGACCTGTTCCGTTAGACAGCGAGGCTAGCGGATCAATTGATGCACATCAATCACTCACTTGATATTGATCTCCCTTTCTTGTCGCATCGATCAGGCAAGGCCGATATTCGCCGACACACCCCAGCCGTTTTGATCTTGGTCAAACGGGCATCGCGTGAGACCATGCATCAGCAACCCGGACTTTGGATCGGAACGGGAGTTGCACATGGGAACGGGGGTTACAGCAACGCAAGGTGAACAAGGCCTCGCACTGGGGCTGAGCACCTTTGCCTTCACGATCTGTTTTGCGGTGTGGACGATCTTCGCGATCATCGGGATCGAGATCAAGGCGGAACTGGGCCTTAACGATACCCAGTTCGGCCTGCTGATCGGCACTCCAATCCTGACCGGATCTCTGGTGCGGCTGATGCTGGGCATCTGGACCGACCAGTTTGGCGGGCGGATCGTGTTTCCGCTGACGATGCTGGCTTCGGCCGCCTCGACCTTCCTGCTCTCCTATAGCGACAACTACTACCTGATGCTGCTGGCCGCGCTCGGCCTCGGGCTGGCCGGCGGCGGGTTTGCGGTAGGCGTGGCCTATGTCTCCAAGTTCTACCCGCTCGAAAAGCAGGGCTCGGCGCTCGGCTTCTTCGGGATGGGCAATGTCGGCGCGGCGGTGACCAAGTTTCTTGCCCCTTGGGTGATGGTCGCGATCGGCTGGCAGGGCGTGGCGCAGGTGTGGGCCGGCGTGCTCGCGGTGGTCGCGGTGTTGTTCTACATCCTTGCCAAGGACGATCCCGAATATGCCGCGCGCAAGGCAGGCGGGATCCCGGCCCGCACGCTCAAGGACCAGCTGTCGCCACTCAAGAACGAGCAGGTGTGGCGCTTTTCGCTCTATTATTTCTTCGTGTTCGGCGCCTTCGTGGCGCTGGCGCTGTGGCTGCCGCAATACATGGTCAGCCTGTATCAGGTTGATGTTAAAACAGCCGGGATGCTGGCGGCGACCTTCTCGCTCTCGGCCAGCCTGTTCCGCGCCTATGGCGGGATGCTGTCGGACAAGTATGGCGCGCGGCGGATCATGTACGCGACCTTTGGCGTGTCGCTGGTGTGCCTGTTCATGCTGTCCTACCCGGCGACCGATTACGTGATCCACGGGATCGAGGGTGACATCGCGTTTTCGACCTCGATGGGGCTGGTGCCCTTCGTGATCACGGTGTTCGTGCTCGGCTTCTTCATGTCGCTGGGCAAGGCGGCGGTTTTCAAGCACATTCCGGTCTATTACCCCAATCACGTCGGCGCGGTCGGCGGGTTGGTGGGCCTTGTCGGCGGGCTGGGCGGGTTCGTGCTGCCAATCGTGTTCGGCGCGGTGAGCGATCTTACCGGCATCTGGACCAGCTGCTTCATGGTGCTGTTCGCGCTCGTTGGCGTGGCGCTGGCATGGATGCACATCGCCATCCGCCAGATGGAGCAAAAGGCTAGCGGGATCGATGCGCGCAGCCTGCCGCAGTTCCCGGAAATGGCGGGCCTGCACGACGAGGCCCGCCACGCTGCCGCCCAGCCGAGCAAGGTGCTGGCCGAATGGAAGCCCGAAGACCCCGCCTTCTGGCAGGCACAGGGCGAGCGCATCGCGCGGCGCAACCTCTACATCTCGATCCCAGCGCTTCTGCTCGCCTTCGCGGTGTGGATGGTATGGTCGGTGGTGGTGGCCAAGCTGCCCGCGATCGGTTTCGCCTATACCACCGATCAGCTGTTCTGGCTGGCGGCCCTGCCGGGCCTTTCGGGCGCGACCTTCCGGATTTTCTACAGCTTCATGGTGCCGATCTTCGGCGGGCGGTTGTGGACGACGCTTTCCACCGCTTCGCTGCTGATCCCGGCGTTCGGCATCGGCTATGCGGTGCAGAACCCCGGTACACCCTACATCATCTTTCTCGTGCTGGCGCTGCTGTGCGGGTTCGGCGGGGGCAATTTTGCCTCGTCGATGTCGAACATCAGCTTCTTCTTCCCCAAGGCGCAGAAGGGCAATGCGCTGGCATTGAACGCCGGTCTTGGCAATCTGGGGGTGTCGGTGATGCAGTTCGCGGTGCCGCTGATCATCACCGCAGGCGTGTTCGGCGCGCTCGGCGGGGCGGGCCAGCAGACGGCCGATGGCGGGCAGCTGTGGCTCCAGAACGCCGGGTTCGTGTGGGTGCCCTTCATCATCGCCAGCAGCCTGCTGGCATGGTTCGGGATGAACGACATCGCTGATGCCAAGGCTAGCTTTGCCGAGCAGGCAGTAATCTTCCAGCGCAAGCATAACTGGCTGATGTGCTGGCTTTATACCGGCACCTTCGGCAGCTTCATCGGCTTTTCCGCCGGCCTGCCGCTGCTTGCCAAGCAGCAGTTCCCCGAAATCGACGTGCTGCAATTCGTGTTCCTCGGCCCGCTGGTGGGCGCGCTGAGCCGGGCGGGCACGGGCTGGGCGTCGGACAAGTGGGGCGGGGCGCGGGTCACTTTCTGGGTGTTCGTGCTGATGATGCTGGGCGTGCTGGGGGTGATGTATTTCATCGCAGCTGCCAGCTGGTGGGGTTTCCTGGCCGCGTTCATCTTCATGTTCTTCATGACCGGGGTGGGCAATGCCTCCACCTTCCAGATGATCCCCAACATCATGCGGCAGGAAGTTCCGCGCCTGATGCCGGAACTCGCCCCCGATGCCGCGCTGCGTCAGGCCGAGAAGGAATCCGCCGCGATTGTCGGCTTCACGTCGGCCATCGCGGCTTACGGGGCCTTCTTCATCCCCAAAAGCTTCGGCAGCGCCATTGCCGCGACCGGATCGCCGATGGCGGCCCTGTGGGGCTTCTTCATTTTCTACGCCAGCTGCGCTGCGCTGACGTGGTTCATCTACACCCGCCGCAGCGGCCTGCTGCACGATATCGAACGCGGGCGCACGCCTGCTCCTGCCACCACTTCACCGAACCTGAAAGGAGCTGCTGCATGAGCCAGCTACTCGACCGCCTGACCTTTTTCCGTCAGCCCAAACAGGCCTTTTCCGCTGGCCACGGTGTAACCACCAACGAAAACCGCGATTGGGAGGACGGCTATCGCAAGCGCTGGCAGCACGACAAGATCGTGCGCAGCACTCATGGGGTGAACTGCACGGGATCGTGCAGTTGGAAGATCTACGTCAAAGGCGGGATCATAACCTGGGAAACCCAACAGACCGATTATCCGCGCACGCGGCCTGATCTGCCCAACCATGAACCACGCGGCTGCCCGCGCGGGGCGAGCTATAGCTGGTATATCTATTCGGCCCAGCGGCTGAAATATCCGATGGTGCGTTCGCGCCTGCTGAAGCTGTGGCGCGAGGCGCGCATCCTGCGCACCTCGGTGGCCGCCTGGGCCTCGATCGTCGAAGATCCGGCCAAGCGCAAAAGCTACACCGCTATCCGCGGCCATGGCGGCTTTGTGCGGTCGACATGGGACGAGGTGAACGAAATCATCGCTGCTGCCAATGCCTACACCGCCAAGACCTATGGCCCAGACCGGGTGATCGGCTTCTCCCCGATCCCGGCGATGTCGATGGTCAGTTACGCCGCGGGTTCGCGTTACCTCTCGCTGCTTGGCGGGACGATCATGAGTTTCTACGACTGGTATTGCGATCTGCCGCCCTCAAGCCCGCAGACCTGGGGTGAACAGACGGACGTTCCCGAAAGCGCCGACTGGTATAACGCCGGGTTCCTGATGATGTGGGGATCGAACGTCCCCCAAACCCGCACGCCCGACGCGCACTTCATGACCGAGGCACGCTATCGCGGCACGAAGGTCGCGGTGGTCAGCCCCGATTATGCCGAGGCGACCAAGTTCGCCGACCTGTGGCTCAACCCCAAGCAGGGGACCGACGCTGCACTCGCCATGGCGATGGGTCATGTCATTTTGCGCGAGTATCACCTCGACAGGCAAGCGGAGTATTTCGAGGATTACTGCCGCAAATACTCCGATATGCCGATGCTGGTGAAGCTGGTGGAGAAGGACGGCGCGTGGGTGCCCGCAAACCTGCTGCGCGCAGCCGATTTCCTCGATGGGCTGGACGAAACCAACAATCCCGATTGGAAAACCGTCGCCATCGACGAGGCAACCGATGAAGTGGTGGTGCCGTCAGGCTCGGCCGGGTTCCGTTGGGGCGAGGAAGGCAAGTGGAACCTTCAGGAACGCGACGGGCGCGGAAATGCCACCCGGCTGCGCCTTACCAACATCCTCGATGGCCAGCATGATGAGGCGATCGAGGTCGCCTTCCCCTATTTCGGCAACCTTGAACATGATCACTTCCAGGGCACCGATCATCCCAGCGTGCTGAAGCGCCGAGTGCCGGTGCGCCAGTTGCAGCTTAAGGACGGCAAGGCCTTTGTTGCTACCGTATTCGATCTGTTCTGCGCCAATTACGGTCTCGACCGCGGGCTGGGCGGCGACCATGTTGCGCGCGATTACAGCGAAATGGAGCCTTACACACCGGCATGGGCTGAAAAGATCACCGGGGTTCCCGCCGATCACATCATCACTGCGGCGCGCGAGTTCGCGTCCAATGCCGAGGTGACCAAGGGCAAATCGATGGTGATCCTGGGGGCCGGGATCAACCATTGGTATCACATGGACATGACCTATCGCGGCATCATCAACCTGTTGGTGATGTGCGGCTGTGTGGGCCAATCGGGCGGCGGCTGGTCGCACTATGTCGGGCAGGAAAAGCTGCGCCCGCAGACGGGATGGGCACCGCTCGCCTTCGCGCTCGACTGGAACCGACCGCCGCGGCATATGAATTCGACCAGCTTCTTCTACGCGCACACAGACCAGTGGCGGTATGAGACGTTGGGGGTGGAGGAAATCCTCTCCCCTACCGCGCCCGATGGTGATTGGGACGCAAGCCTGATCGATTACAATGTGCGCGCCGAACGCATGGGTTGGCTTCCATCCGCGCCGCAATTGAAGACCAACCCGCTGGAGGTGGGCAAGGCGATCAAGGCTAGCGGCAAGGAAGCGAAGGATTACGTCGCGGAAGGCTTCAAGGCAGGCACGCTGGAAATGTCGTGCTTCGATCCTGATGACCCAGCCAACTGGCCGCGCAACATGTTCGTGTGGCGGTCCAACCTCTTGGGTTCGTCGGGCAAGGGCCACGAATATTTCCTCAAGCACCTGCTCGGCACCGCGCACGGCGTGCAAGGCAAGGACCTGGGCGAAACCGGGGCGCAGAAACCCAAGGATGTCAAATGGCACGATGAAGCGCCAAAGGGTAAGCTTGACCTGCTGGTGACGCTAGACTTCCGAATGTCGACCACCTGCGTCTATTCCGACATCGTGCTGCCGACCGCGAGTTGGTATGAGAAAGACGATCTCAACACCTCGGATATGCACCCTTTTATCCATCCGTTGTCGGCGGCCGTGGACCCGGTGTGGGAATCGCGCAGCGATTGGGACATCTATAAGGGTATTGCCAAGGCGTTCTCGGAAGTCGCGCCCGAAGTGCTGGGCATCGAACAGGACGTGGTGCTGACCCCGATCCAGCACGACAGCCCGAACGAGATCGCGCAACCTTATGACGTGGCCGATTGGGGCAAGGGTGAAGTTGAGCCGATCCCCGGCGTTACCATGGCGACAGTGGCGCTGGTTGAGCGCGATTACCCCGGTCTTTACAAGCGCTTCACCGCTCTGGGCCCGCTAATGGAAAAGCTCGGCAATGGCGGCAAGGGGATCGGCTGGAACACCGATCACGAAGTTGAGGCCTTGCGCAATCTGAATGGCGCGGTGCTCGAAGATGGCCCGACCAAGGGAATGGCGCAGATCGAAACCGCGATCGATGCCGCAGAGATGATCCTGATGCTCGCACCCGAAACCAATGGCGAGGTCGCGGTCAAAGCCTGGGCTGATCTGGGTAGGAAAACCGGGCTGGATCATACCCATCTGGCGCTGCCCAAGGAAGACGAGAAAATACGCTTCCGCGACATTCAGGCCCAGCCGAGGAAGATCATCTCCTCGCCCACCTGGTCGGGGATCGAAAGCGAGCACGTCTGTTATAACGCGGGCTACACTAACGTTCACGAATTGATCCCGTGGCGCACGCTGACCGGGCGCCAGCAGCTGTATCAGGATCACAAGTGGATGCGCGCCTTTGGCGAGGGCTTCTGCGTTTATCGCCCGCCGATCGATACCAAGGCGGTCAAGCCGATGCTGGACGAGGCCAAGGACGCGCCGCACGTGATCCTCAACTTCATCACCCCGCACCAGAAATGGGGCATTCACTCGACCTATACCGACAACCTTCTGATGCTGACGCTGTCGCGCGGCGGGCCGATCGTGTGGATGAGCGAAGTGGACGCGGCCAAGGCGGGGCTGGTCGACAATGACTGGGTGGAAACCTTCAATTCCAACGGTGCGCTGGTGGCCCGAGTGGTCGTGTCGCAGCGAATGAAGGAAGGCACCCTGTTCATGTATCACGCGCAGGAGAAGATCACGAATATGCCCGGATCGCCCCTGACCGGGCAGCGCGGGGGCATCCATAATTCGGTGACCCGCGCGGTGTTGAAACCCACCCACATGATCGGCGGATATGTCCAGCTGGCCTACGGGTTCAACTACTACGGCACCGTGGGATCGAACCGCGACGAATATGTCATCGTTCGCAAATTAACAAAGGTCGACTGGCTCGAAGGGGCCCTGGCCGAAGGGGAGACCGTAGCATGAAAATCCGCGCACAGATCGGCAAGGTCTTGAACCTTGATAAGTGCATCGGCTGCCACACCTGCTCTGTCACATGCAAGAACGTGTGGACCAGCCGCGAAGGCATGGAATACGCCTGGTTCAACAATGTCGAAACCAAGCCCGGCATCGGCTATCCCAAGGATTGGGAAAACCAGAAACGCTGGAACGGCGGCTGGGTGCGCACGCCGGGCGGGTCAATCCGGCCCAAGATGGGCGGCAAGTGGCGGTTGCTCGCGAAGATCTTCGCTAATCCCGATCTGCCCGAGATCGACGATTACTATGAACCCTTCACCTTCGATTACGCTCACCTGCAAAAGGCGGGTGAAAGCAAGGCCTTCCCGACCGCGCGTCCGCGCAGCCTGATTTCGGGCCAGCGGATGGAGAAGATCGAATGGGGGCCGAACTGGGAGGAAATCCTGGGCGGGGAATTCGCCAAACGGTCGGAGGATTACAACTTCGAAGGGGTGCAGAAGGAAATCTACGGCCAGTTCGAAAACACCTTCATGATGTATCTCCCCCGGCTCTGCGAGCATTGCCTCAACCCGACCTGCGTCGCCGCCTGCCCGTCTGGCGCGATCTACAAGCGTGAGGAAGACGGCATCGTCCTGATCGATCAGGAGGCCTGCCGCGGCTGGCGCATGTGCGTGTCGGGCTGCCCCTACAAGAAGATCTACTACAACTGGAAAAGCGGCAAATCGGAGAAGTGCATTTTTTGCTATCCACGCATTGAGGCAGGCCAGCCGACGGTGTGCAGCGAGACCTGTGTCGGGCGCATCCGCTATCTCGGCGTGATGCTCTATGACGCCGACCGAATCGAGGAAGCGGCCAGCGCCGAAAACGTCGAAGACCTTTATCAGGCGCAGCTCGATATCTTCCTTGACCCCCATGATCCGGCGGTGATCGAACAGGCGCGTAAGGACGGCGTGCCCGAAAACTGGCTGGAGGCTGCGCGCCATTCGCCGGTGTGGAAGATGGCGATGGAATGGAAGGTCGCCTTCCCGCTCCACCCCGAATATCGCACCCTGCCGATGGTGTGGTATGTGCCGCCGCTCTCGCCGATCAATGCCGCCGCCAGCGCCGGGCAGATCAGCGTCAACAACAACATGCCCGATGTGCGGTCTTTGCGCATCCCGCTCAAATACCTCGCCAACCTGCTTACCGCAGGCGACGAGGAGCCAATTGCGCTGTGTCTTGAACGGATGCTGGCGATGCGCGGCTATATGCGGTCGAAATCGATCGAAGGCGTGCAGAACGAGGCGATTGCCACGGATGTCGGGCTCACCGGCGCGCAGATCGAAGAAATGTATAAGGTGATGGCGCTGGCCGATTACGAAGATCGCTTCGTGATCCCCACCGGCCACCGCGAGGATGCCGAGGACATGTTCGAGGAACGCGGTTCCTGCGGCTTCTCCTTCGGCAATGGCTGTTCGAGCGGATCGAGCGAAAGCAATCTGTTCGGCGCTTCCCCCGCCCGTAAGAAACTCCAGACCCCTTCGGAGGTGTTCTGATGCAAGCGCTTCATCTCATTTCGTTGCTGTTGCAATATCCTTCGCGCGAGTTGCAGGCAGTGGCAGGTGAAATCCGCCAGCGGTTGGTGGAAGATCCGGCATTGCCGCAAACCGAGGTGGCGGCACTTGCCCCGCTGCTGACCCGCTTGGCGACTTGCGACATCTACGATGTTCAGGAGACTTACGTGGAATTGTTCGATCGCGGGCGGGCGCATAGCTTGCACCTGTTCGAACATGTCCACGGGGAAAGCCGCGACCGCGGGCAAGCGATGGTCGATCTGCGAGCACGTTACCTTGATGCCGGTCTGGAGCCGGAAGGTAACGAGCTGCCCGATTATCTGCCGCTGTTCCTCGACTACTGCTCGACCCTGCCTGTCGCTTTGGCGCGCGATACGCTGGCTGAACCCGGCGTAGTGTTGATCGCGCTGACGGCGCGGCTGGCGGACAAGGGATCGGACTATGCGCCTCTGTTCGCGTTGCTGTGCGAGATCGCAGGGCTGGAAATGGACGAGGCGGCGGCGAACGCATTGCCGCCGGTTGAAGATCCCGAAACACTCGAAGAACTGGACGCGCAGTGGGAGGAAGAGGAAATTCGCTTCACTGCCGACGCCGCGCCCGATCCCAATGCTGCCTGTCCACAGGTCAGCGCCATCCTTGACCGGATGCGCGCTCCCCTACCCGCCACCGCTTCGAAAAGGAGCTGAGTCATGAACACTTACATCGATCATCTGATCTTTGGGATCTACCCCTACATTGCGCTGTCGGTGCTGGTCATCGGGTCGATTGTCCGGTTCGACCGTGAGCCCTATAGCTGGCGTTCCGGCTCCAGCCAGCTCTTGCGTCGCAAGCAGCTGATGTGGGGCTCGGTGCTGTTCCACGGCGGTATCCTGTTCGTGCTGTTTGGCCATATCTTCGGACTGTTGGTGCCGATCTGGATATTCGACACGCTCGCTGTGAAGCACGAATGGAAACAGGCGTTGGCGGTCTATGGTGGCGGCACCGCCGGGCTGATTTCCTTCGTCGGTGCCAGCATGTTGCTGCATCGCCGCCTGTTCGATGCGCGTGTGCGTGCCAATTCGACCTTCGCCGATACCGGTATCATAGCGCTGCTGTGGCTTCAGCTTGCGATCGGGTTGGCCACGGTGCCGATCTCGCTCGGCCATATGGATGGCGAACAGATGGTGCGCTTCATGGCGTGGGCAAACGGGATTTTCACCTTCAACCCCACCGCATCGCTATTCATGGAAGGGTCGCACTGGATATTCCGCCTGCATATCTTCCTCGGCCTGACTATCTTCCTGCTGTTTCCCTTCACCCGGCTGGTGCACATGTTGAGCGCGCCTGTCCGCTATCTGTGGCGCGGCGGTTACCAGATCGTGCGTTCGCGCAGGAGCCTGAGCCATGGATGACGTAGTCGAACGCGCAGCCGTCCGGGTTGGTGGGGTGGAAATACCCGCCGCAGCCATCGCCGCCGAAGCGCAGAACCACCCCGCACCGGACGCTACCACCGCTTGGAACGAGGCCGCCGAGGCGCTCGCGATCCGGCAATTGCTGCTGGCCGAAGCCGAGCGACTGGGTATCGATCCGGACGAACGGCTGGACGCGCAGGGCCGCCCGCTTGCTGCGGATGATTCGCGAATTGACGCTCTGCTTGAGCGGGAAGTGCGCGTGCCTGACGCCACCGAGGCAGAGGCACGGCGCTTCTATGATCGCCACCGCGAACGCTTCGCCAGCGAGGCGCTGGTCGAGGCGGAGCACATCCTGTTTTCGGCCAACCCGGCGGATGAATTTGCCTATAGCCTCGCGGTCGGCGATGCGCGCATGGCGATCCGGGCGGTGCAAGCCGATCCGGCCTGCTTTGCCGAACTGGCGCGGGCCAAATCGGCTTGCCCTTCCAAGGAGCAGGGCGGCAATCTTGGGCAGATTGGCAAGGGGCAGACTGTGGCGGAATTTGAAGCCGCACTGTTCGCGCTGGGTGCTGGCGAGCTGTACCCCGATCCGGTTCGCACCCGCTTCGGTGTCCACGTGATCCGCGCCGGTCGTCGTGCCGAGGGACAGCAACTGCCGTTTGAAGCGGTAGAAACGACAATCCGCGATTACCTGGAAGAGGCCAGCACCCGCAAGGCGGTGGCGCAATATTTGTCGATCCTTGCAAGCCAGACTCCCATCGAAGGGGTGGAACTGCCGATTGCCGACGGGCCGCTGGTCCAGTGACCATCACCCGCGCCCCTGACATCCTGCCGCTATCGGACGCAATCGGCCGCCGGTTCGAATATCTGCGCCTGTCGTTGACCGAGGTGTGCAATTTCAGCTGCACCTATTGCCTGCCCGATGGCTACAAGAAGCCCTGCCAGCGCCCCGCCGAACTGACGGTGGAGGAAATCCGCCGCGCGGTTACGGGGTTCGCACAGATGGGCCTATGGAAGGTGCGCCTCACCGGCGGTGAGCCGACTTTGCGGCGCGATTTCGATGAGGTCGCCCGCGCGGTCGCCAGCGTCCCCGGCGTCCGTCGCATCGCGATGACAACCAATGGTTACCGCTTGGCCGAGCGGGCGCAAATCTGGCGCGACTGCGGGATCAGCGCGATCAACATCAGCGTGGACTCGCTCGATCCGGCGCGCTTTGCCGCGATTACCGGGCATGACCGCTTAAGCGAAGTGCTGCGCGGGGTCGAGGCGGCGCAGAATGCCGGGTTTGACAGTATCAAATTGAACGCTGTGCTGATGCGCGGAGTCAATGATGATGAACTCGCCGCGATGGTCGATTTCGTTACCACCCGCGACCTGTCCTTGCGCTTTATCGAGGTGATGCGCACCAATGACAACGCAGCCTTTTTCGATCAGCACCATGTGGCCGGCCAAAGCGTGATCGACCGGCTTGAGGCAGCGGGTTGGCAGCGACTGCCGCGCGTGGCAGGAGCTGGGCCGGCAGTGGAACTCGGCCACTCCCACGCCAGGGGGCGGATCGGGATCATCGCACCCTATTCGCGGGACTTCTGTTCTAGTTGCAACCGGCTGCGAATGGCATCGGACGGCAAGCTGCACCTGTGTCTGTTCGGCGATGGCGGCATCGATGTGAGACCGTTGCTCGCCGCCAATGACGTCGCTCCGCTGATCGCCCGGATTCGCGCGGCTGTCGGCACCAAGGCCCCGGCGCATCGACTGCATGACGGTAACAGCGGTTCGACCCCGCACCTTGCATCGATCGGAGGGTGACAATGAATCACGCGCAACTCGACGTGGAGCTCTGCGGACGCCTTGCCGATGCCTGCGGGCCTTCACTGCGCCTCACCATCCCGGAGAATGGCCTGCCGGTGACAGCGATGCTGGCCAGCCTTGCGTGCGCCTACCCGGCAGTCAGTGAGGCGCTTGGGCGTATCCGTATCAAGGCCTGCATCAACGAGACCATCGTTTCCGAAGAGGCGGTTGTCCGTCCCGGCGACACCGTCGCGCTGTTTCCGCCGGTGTCGGGAGGATGACCATGCAGGTTGAATTGGCGCAGGCGTCCTTTGATCCTGCGTTGCGCCTCTCCGATTTTACGGCGGCGCTCGGGGACGAGGGCGCTGTGGTCAGCTTCACGGGGCGGGCAAGGGGGCAGAGCCGCGGCGGAGGCCCGGTGTCTACGCTGGTGCTGGAGAGCTATCGCGGCGTCACCCTCCAGTCGATGCAGGCAATAGCGGGCGATGCGCACAGGATGTTCGCCATCACCGCGAGCCTCGTCATCCACCGCGCTGGCCGGATCGTGCCGGGCGAGGCAATCGTCTTCGTTGCTACTGCCTCACGCCATCGCAGGGCCGCGTTTGAGGCGGCGGACTACCTCATGGACCGACTCAAAACCGAAGCCGTCTTCTGGAAGCGCGAGGAGCACGGCGGTTCCTCAACTTGGATCGAACCGACTGCGAAGGATCGCGAAGACGCCATGCGCTGGCACGAAAGGAAAGAGTGAACAATGCCGGGAATTGATCACGGTCTTACGTTCCATCCGCTCGGTATGGCAGTGCTGACCATTTCCGATACCCGCTGCCTCGATACCGACACTTCGGGCGCGCTGCTGTGCGAACGGCTGCAAGGGGCCGGGCACCAGCTGCACGACCGCGGCATCGTTCGCGACGAGATCGCCGATATACGCGCGCAGTTGCAGGCGTGGTTGGCGCGGCCCGAGATTGAAATCATCCTTACTACTGGCGGCACCGGCTTCTCCCCGCGCGACAATACGCCCGAAGCGGTCAAGCCCTTGCTGCGGCGCGAGATGGACGGGTTTTCCATCGCCTTTCACCAGAAAAGCCTCGCCAGCGTCGGGGTCGCATCGATGCAGTCGCGCGCTTTTGCGGGGCAAGCGGGCGATGCCTTCATTTTCTGCGTGCCGGGATCGACTGGTGCGTGCCGCGATGCTTGGGACGGGCTGCTCGAACTGGAATTCGACAGCCGCCACAAGCCATGCTCGATCGCGGGCGCGCTGCCGCGGCTGAGGGATGTGTGTGCGTGATCACCTTTGACGAGGCTCTGGCTCTGCTTGAAGCCTCGGCCCGTCCGCTGGGGTCGGAAGAGGTGCCGGTTACCGATGCAGCGGGGCGCGTGTTGGCCGCGCCGCTCACCGCCCGCAGCGATGGCCCGCGCGTCGCGGTCGCCGCGATGGATGGCTATGCGGTGCTGGATGCCGCGACCCGGCCCGGAGAGGTGCTCAAGCTGACCGGCGAGGCGCGTGCCGGGGCAGGGTTTCGGGGCACATTGTCTGCAGGCGAGGCGGTGCGGATTTTTACCGGTGCCCCGATGCCCGCTGGCGCGGATCGCTGCATCATGCAGGAATATGCGTCGCCCAATGGTGACAGCGTGTGCTTTGCTGAAGGCTACGGCCCCGGCTGGCATGTGCGCGCGCCGGCGAGCGATTTCGCCGCCGGAAGCATTCTCCTCGAAGCAGGCACACGCCTCACCGCACGGGCGATGATCGCGGCGGCGGCGACCGACAGGGCCATGGTCACGGTTGCGCGGCGACCGCAGGTAGCGATCATTGCCTCGGGCGACGAATTGGCCGCTCCGGGCAAGGCTTACCTCAACGCTGATACCATTCCAGAAAGCGTCACCTTCGGGGTTGCCGCGATGGCTGAGCAGGCGGGGGCGCTGGTCGTGCGGCGGACTATTGGCGCGGACAGTCTGCCGGAGCTTGAACGTCTTGCCGGGGCAGCCTTGACGCAGGCCGATTTGGTGATCGTCACCGGTGGGGCTTCGGTCGGGGAACGTGACTTCGCCAAGCCGATGTTCGAAGCTCAGGGACTCGAATTGCTGTTTGCTAAGGTCGCGATCAAGCCGGGCAAGCCGGTGTGGCTGGGGCGGGCGCAAGGAAAGTGGGTGCTGGGCCTGCCGGGCAATCCGACTTCGGCGATAGTGACGGCGCGGTTGTTCCTGCTACCCTTGCTCGCCGCTCTGCAAGGCCTGCCGATAAGCGATGTGCTGCGTTGGCGACGCCTGCCGCTGGTCGCGTCGTTGCCTTTTAACGGCGCGCGCGAGACTTTTGTGAGGGCAGTGTGGGAGGCGGAGGGTGTCGCCCCGATTGGCAATCAGGACAGCGGCGTACAAGGCGCGCTGGCCCGCGCCGACTGGCTGATCCGCCGAGCGCCGAATGCGCCTGCCGAAGCTGTGGGCGGGCTGGTCAGGGCGCTGGCGTTCGAGCCAGGGTGCTGAGATGCGCCTCAGCCCCGGCCAGCGCAGCGGGATCGTTGATATTGGCAAAGGGATCAGAGGCGGCGGTTTCGGACCATTCCATATGAACCACCCCCTGCGCGGCGGCAAAACGCCAGAGCGATGCGCCGCCTTGTGCGATGTAATCGGCCAGCGCCGCTTGATCGACCCGCCACAGCGCGGCCAACGGTTGATACTTTCCGCAGCTTACCGGCATGGCGACCCTGTGCTCGCCCAGAGCCGCTCCGAGCTGCGCTGCTAGATCGCGCGGCAGGAAGGGTTGATCGCAGCCGATCAGCAGCACCTGCGCGCGGCCTTGTGCGGCGGCAAAGGCGAAAGCACTCGCCAGCGCGGTGATTGGCCCATTTCCAACAACAGCGTCGTGCAGGACCGGCAAGCCGCCCGCGTCGATCTGGCCTTGTTCGCGCACTGCAAGAGCCACGCAGTCCGATTGCGCGACGGCACATTCGATCGCATGGGCAAGAAGCGACCTCCCGCCGAGCATCCGCTGCGGTTTGTCTCCGCCAATCCGCTGACCTTCTCCACCGGCGGCGATGACTATGGCGGGGGGATGAAGATTATCGGATCGGGTCATAGCAACTGCCCGTCCTTTATCGGGCTGGTCGACAATAGGCGGAATGGCGGCATTTTGGAACGGCGTCGCTATCGGCATCATTGCAATAAATAGGCATTTTAATTACCTCTTATACCGGCTAGGCTGAGCCAAAGGAGACTCGCGATGACCACTGCCACCACCACGATGGAGGGCCACCGTGCATGGGGTGGTCCCGCGCTGCTGAGTTTCGGCTTCCGCCCGTTTTTCTTGCTCGGTGCGTTGTGGGCGGGGTTGGCTATGGCGCTCTGGGTTCCGATGCTGGCGGGCAAGCTGGCTCTGCCAACTGCATTTGATCCGGTGACCTGGCACGCGCATGAATTCCTGTTCGGCTACCTCGCCGCGATCATTGCCGGCTTTTTGCTGACGGCTGTGCCGAACTGGACGGGGCGCTTGCCGGTGACCGGCTGGCCGCTGGCGGGACTGACGGCGCTATGGTTCGCCGGGCGGGTAGCGGTGACGTTCTCGGGCAGCCTGCCGCCGCAGGCCGTTGCGGCAGCCGATCTGGCGCTAGTCGCCGTTCTGGCGGTGCTGCTGGGGCGCGAGATCGTGATTGGCAAGAACTGGCGCAATTTACCCGTGGTCGGTTTGCTGGCGCTGTTCGGCTGCGCCAATGCGTTGTTCCACTGGGAGGCGGCGAGCGGTGCCTATGCGGCGCAAGGGATGGGCCTGCGGCTTGGCCTTGCCGCAGTGCTTATGATGATCGCGGTGATCGGCGGGCGGATCGTGCCGTCCTTCACCCGCAACTGGCTGACGAAGCAGGGTGCGGGGAGGCTTCCGGTGCCGCCGATGCAGCGGTTCGATCTGTTCGCGCTCGGTTTGCTGTTGGCGGCGCTGCTGGCATGGGTAGCCGCGCCCTTTGCGCCTTTCACTGGCATCGCGCTGGCGCTGGCAGGTCTGGTGCATCTGGCGCGGATGGCGCGTTGGGCTGGAGACCGCACCATGGCAGAACCGCTCGTTCTGGTGCTGCACCTTGGCTATGTCTTTGTGCCGCTGGGGGCGCTGGCGGGCGCGGCGGAGATCCTTGGCAATGGACTATTCGGCGCTGGAAGTGCGCAGCATCTGTGGATGGCTGGCGGGATGGGCCTGATGACGCTGGCGGTGATGACCCGCGCGACGTTGGGTCATACCGGCCACGCGTTGACTGCGGGGCGCGGGACTGTGACGATTTATGGCGCGTTGATCTTCGCGGTGCTGGCACGGATTTGTGCTGGCGTCTGGCCGGAGGCGGCGGGCGTGCTCCACAGCCTGTCGGGGGCAAGCTGGATTGCGGCCTTCGCAGGGTTTGCCGGCATCTACGGCCCGATGCTGCTGCGCCCCCGGCAATCGGCGAGATGAAGACAATGGAGTGGGCGGAATTCACCGCTGCGCTCGGCGTGTTCCTGCTCTCGCACGCGGTGCCGGTGCGCCCGCCGGTCAAGCCGTGGTTGGTGGGTCTGCTGGGCCAGCGCGGCTTTACCATCGTCTACTCGTTGTTGTCGCTGGCGGTGCTGGCTTGGCTGATCGTGGCGGCGGGGCGGGCGCCGTTCGTGCTGCTGTGGAGCTGGGAGCCTTGGCACAATCATCTGGTGCTGGCGGTGATGGCGATTGTGTGCTTGATCCTTGCGTTGGCGATCGGGCGGCCCAATCCGTTGTCCTTTGGCGGGGCGAACAACGCCGCTTTCAATCCCTCACGGCCCGGCATCGTCGGCTGGATGCGCCACCCGCTATTAGCCGCGCTTGCGCTATGGGCGGGCGCACACGCCTTCGCCAACGGGACGCTCGCTCACGTCATCCTGTTCGGGAGTTTTGCAGGATTTGCTCTGATCGGTCGCCGGTTGATTGACCGTCGCCGCCAGCGCGAGATGGGGTCTGAGTGGCACCGGCTGACGGGCGCATTGCAAAGCCCCGACGTGGGCAGCGTCCTATTCGCACAGCCCCTGCGACTGGCTGCGGGCGCGGCTCTTTACGCGGGCCTGATCGCGGTCCATCCGTTGCTGTTCGGTGTAAGTCCGATTTTCTGAGACCGACCAGCGTTACATTGCCCATCTGATCGACCGACCTTTCCTTGCGCTGTCGTCCCGCAAAGAATTTCTATCGGTGCCGACCGGCGCGCAATTGCGCATTGTGCGTTAAGCCGGCTGCTGAAGAGCTTCAGGCCACGATGCCCGAGAGGATGGAAATGTCGACCAAGGTGCAGGTCACAGCCGGTAGTGAGACCATGCCCCCGCAAGGCGACAGCGTGGCCAATCCCGTGCCAAGCGCTGGCCGGGTGCGCGTGCAATTGCGCCGCGCGCTGCGTGCCGCCGGACCGGCGATGCCGCGCCCGCGCCCGCAAGAGGCATTGCGTGCGGGGATTGGGGCGGGGCTCGCCTTGTCACTCAGCGGCGGTTTGCTCGTTATGCTGAGCGCATGGCGCGGCGATCTTGCCAATTTTCTGCTGATTGCGCCGCTGGGGGCATCCGCGTTCCTGCTGTTTGCGATACCCAATTCACCGCTGGCGCAGCCGTGGTCGGCGGTTGTCGGCAACACGGTGTCGGCGGTGATCGCGGTCGTCATTTTGCAGCTTGGCTTGCCAGCCGAAGTCAGTGTCGGGCTGGCCGTGGGCGGTGCGATTATCGCGATGGCGAGCCTGCGCGCAATGCATCCCCCGGGCGGCGCTGTGGCGTTGGCAACCGTGCTGATCGCGCTGGAGGGCGGCCCGGTCGGGTTCGATTTTGCCCTGTCCCCGGTGTTCCTAGATACCGCACTGCTGGTGCTCCTCGCGATAGGGTATAACCGGCTGACCGGCCGTCATTATCCGTTCCGCCATGCACCCGAAGCGGGCGTTCACGAAACAGCCGATGTGGTGCCGGACCGGCGGCTGGGCCTTACCCAGGAAGCATTGGAAGGGGTGCTCGAACGCTTCAATCTTGGCGCAAATATCGGTGCGGAAGATTTCGGCCGGATCCTCGCTGCAGCCGAAGCCGAAGCCGCGCGTCACCATTTTGCCGGGCTGACCTGCGGAGAAGTGATGTCGCGGGATATTGTTGCGGTCGGGCCGGAAGCTCCACTCGGCGCGGTGGCCGATCTGTTCCGCAAACATCACTTCAAGACACTTCCGGTGGTGGGGGAGGGGCTGCGGCTTGAAGGGATCATCTCGCAAAATGACCTGATCCAGCGGGCGCGCACGCTGGCCCTGCCAACAGCAGACGGGTTTACCGGCAGCCTGCGCGCATTGCTTGATCCGGCCAGCCGGGCGATCGTGGCGCGCGACATCATGACCACCAGGTTGAAGACCGTCGGCCCGCAGGACGGGGTCGGCGTGCTGGTACGATTGCTTGCCGATGGCGGGGTGCAGGCGGCCCCCGTCGTCGAAGGCGACCAGTTGGTGGGGATCGTCACCCGCTCAGATCTATTGGCTGTGCTGGCGCATCATACAATATTGGCCAGCGCGATGATGCCCGCGGATTAGGTATCCGGCGCAATGGGCAACATGATCGTCATCAACAGCACAGCGTCAGTAACGGCATCAATGCCGTGGACCGTGTTGGCGGCAAAGAACACCCATTGATCGGGATGCAGTGGCAGCGTCCGGTCTGCCAGCTTCACATTCGCCGTACCCTGAAGGCAATGGAGCGTGATCTGCGAAGCGACCTGATGGGCGGGTATGGCGTCCCCTTGTTCCAGCACGAGCCGAATGGCTTCGAACCGGTCGGTCTTGACGATCGCCTTTGTGCCGGGCGTGCCCGCCGCTTGCGCGGGCAGGTCAAGGTCGATGACTTCACCGGGGCTGGCATGATGCAGGGCCATGGCCTGGAATCCTTGTTTCTGATGGGTCGGGGTTGCTGACGGGTCAGGCAGGACTGGGCTGCGGTTCGAATGGTGCTGCTGGTTCACGCAGCAAGCGATCCCGGAAACCTTTAGGGTCAGGGATAAGCTCACTGATGCGACGCTGATCGAGCCGTCTGAGAAATTCTTCCATCGCCTCGCTCAAAAGCGGTTTGAGGCCGCACAGGCCATTGATCGCGCAGCCAGATCCCGCGGCAAAGCAGGACACGAAAGCGTCAAGGTTTTCGAACCGGCGCACCACCTCGCCCACGGTGATGGTGTCGGCAGGACGCGCCAGCCGCATCCCGCCGCCGCGACCGCGGAAAGTCTCGATCAGCCCTTCCGCCTGCAACCGTTGCACGACCTTGGCGAGGTGGTTGCGCGAAATTCGGAACCGCTGCGCAATGTCATCGACCGACAGATGACGGTCAGTGGCCGCAAGGGTCATGAGCACGCGCAGGGCATAATCGGTGTGAAGGCTGAGCTGCATAAAATGCGCATACCAGATATTGCTTTTACTCGCAATGCAGCTTAATGAGTATGTCACTTGCTTATTAAACG